>Ga0210403_10000063_pt1 | contig 117364 bp, 92 predicted proteins | sample IncBWC19MmetaG_FD_150863 | JGI IMG/M metagenome (GOLD analysis project Ga0210403, IMG submission 150863) | Forest soil microbial communities from Barre Woods Harvard Forest LTER site, Petersham, Massachusetts, United States - Inc-BW-C-19-M | ecosystem: Environmental > Terrestrial > Soil >... | reverse complement strand
ATGGGAAGAAAAGCTGCGCGCCATTCCTACTCCCGATAATCTTCGCTCCTATATGCAGCGGCTCACGGCCCGCCCCCACAACGTTGGCTCTCCCTACGACAAAGACAACGCTGAATGGATCGCCGCTAAATTCAAGGAGTTCGGTCTCGACACCCACATCGAACAATTCGACGTTCTCTTTCCCACGCCCAAGGAGCGCGTAGTCGAACTCGTCGACGGAGGTCCCAAATTTGTCGCCAAGCTCCAGGAGCCCGCGGTTTCCGTCGACCCCACGTCGGATCAGCAAGCCGAGCAGCTTCCCACGTACAACGCCTACTCCATCGATGGAGACGTCACCGCTCCGCTCGTCTACGTCAACTACGGCATTCCTGAAGACTACGAATATCTCGAGCGCCTCGGCGTTTCCGTGAAAGGCAAGATCGTGATTGCTCGCTACTATCACTCCTGGCGCGGCATCAAGCCCAAAGTAGCCGCTGAACACGGTGCCATCGGCTGTCTCATCTATTCCGATCCGCACGAGGATGGATTCGTCCAGGGGGAAACTTTTCCTGCCGGACCGTATCGCCCTCCCGACGGTGTGCAACGCGGCAGCGTCGCGGACATGCCCTTCTATCCCGGCGATCCGCTCACGCCCGGCGTCGGCGCCACGAAAGACGCCAAACGCCTGAAAATCGAAGAAGCCGCCACCATCACCAAAATCCCCGTCCTCCCGATTTCCTACGCTGACGCGCAACCGCTCCTTGCGGCGCTCACCGGGCCGGTTGCTCCGGAAGGCTGGCGTGGCGGACTAGGAATCACCTATCACGTCGGACCGGGTGCGGCTAAAGTTCACTTGAAAGTGACATCGAACTGGCTCACTAAGCCCGTCTACGACGTTGTAGGGAAAATTCCAGGCGCTGTTTTTCCGGATGAATGGGTAATTCGCGGAAACCATCACGACGCCTGGGTGAACGGCGCCGAAGATCCCATCGCGGGACTCGTTGCGGAAATGGAAGAGGCCCGCGCCCTGGGCGAGCTGCTCAAATCCGGATGGAAGCCCAAGCGCACTATCATTTATTGCGCGTGGGACGGCGAGGAGCCCGGGCTTCTCGGCTCCACGGAATGGGCCGAAGCTCATTACGACGAGTTGCGCGCGCATGGTGTCGCCTACATTAATTCGGACGGCAACGGGCGGGGTTATCTCAATATCGAAGGCGCCCACACGCTCGAGAAATTCAGCAACGAAATCGCGCGCGAAATCTCCGACCCGGAAACAAAACTCAGCGCCTGGAAACGTGAGCAACTCCGGGCCATCGCCAACGCCAAGACTCCGGAGCAGCGGGAAGAAATTCGCAAACGCCCCGATCTTCGCATACCCGCTCTCGGTTCCGGCTCCGACTACACCGCCTTCCTTCAGCACGATGGCGTGGCTTCGCTCAACATTGGTTTTAGCGGCGAAGATGGCGGCGGCATCTACCATTCCATCTACGACGATTTTTACTGGTTTACGCATTTCAGCGACACGGACTTTGTCTATGGCCGCGCGCTCGCGCAGACCGGCGGTACGGCCGTCATGCGCTTGGCCGACGCCGAGCTCCTTCCATTCGAATTCGGCGACTTCGCCGACACCGTGCAAACTTACCTGAAGGAATTGAAAACACTTTTGCAGAAATCGCAGGACGACATTCGCGAACGCAATCGCGAAATCGAAGAAGGCGTCTTCAAAGCCACAAACGATCCGCGTCGGCCGCTCCTTCCGCCCCCGGCCGAAACCGTTCCGCCGCATCTGAATTTCGCGCCGCTCGAAAATGCCGCCGATATGCTCGTGCGCAGCGCGGCGGAGTATCGCAAAGCCCTTGACCAGGCCAATGCCAACGGCGGCGCTTTGCTGGCCTCCGCTTCACTCGCCGAAGTAAATAAAATGCTCATGACCAGCGAGCGAAAACTCACCAACAACGAAGGCTTGCCGAATCGCCCGTGGTTCAAGCATCAGCTCTACGCCCCGGGTTTTTACACCGGCTACGCCGCCAAGACAGTGCCCGCCGTACGCGAAGCCATCGAGCAGAAACAATGGAAGCAGGCCGACGAAGCCATCGTTGTCGTCGCACTTGTTCTACAGCAGGAAGCAGATCTCATTTCGTCCGCCGCTGCAAAATTGGCGGCAGCAACGGCACATTGATTCGGAAAGGGCGGGGCCATTCCTTCCTATAACCTCGCAATCGTTGGTTTTGGCAACGTCGGCCGTGCGTTTCTGCATCTCCTCGTTTCGAAAGAGACCGAACTGCGCCGTCGCTATGACGTGCGATGGCGGCTGACGGGCGTGGCTACGCGACGCGCCGGCTGGGTCGCTGACCCCGATGGCCTGAATCCTCTTGCCATCCTCAATGGCCATTGGCCGGCTCCGCCCCCTCAACCCTGTCGGAATGTTCACGAATGGCTGGAAAAAGCGCGCGCCGATGTTTTGTTTGAAGCCAGTTCGCTGGATCCGCAAACCGGCCAGCCTGCCATCGAACATCTAAAGGCTGCGCTCGAACTTGGTGCGCACGCCATCACCGCCAACAAAGGTCCGATCGTGCATGCCTTTCGCGAACTCGCCACGCTGGCTCACGAAAAACAGAAGAAGTTTCTCTACGAAGCGACCGTCATGGATGGCATCCCGATTTTTTCGCTATTTCCTTTGGGCTTGCCGGCTACGGCGCTGCAGAGCTTTGCCGGCGTACTCAATTCCACCACCAACGTTGTTCTTACGGAAATCGAAAAAGGCCGCTCCTTTGACGAAGCGGTGAAACGTGCGCAGGCCATTGGCGTGGTGGAAACGGACCCCGCGGCGGACATCGATGGCTGGGACTCCGCTGTAAAAGTGGCTGCGCTGGCAATTGTCCTGATGGGTGTGCCGGTAAGGCTGGAGCAGGTGCAGCGCACTGGCATCCGCGAACTCAGCGAAGAAAAAATCCGCTCCGTGCGCGCTGCCGGGATGCGCTACAAGCTCGTCTGCCGCGCTGCGCGCCGGGGTGATTCCGTGGATTGCACCGTGCAACCCGAACTCTTGCTGGCTTCCGATCCGCTCGCGAATCTGGAGGGTACTAGTTCCGCGATCCGTTTCGATCTGGACGTATTCAGTTTCTCTCTTGTTGAACACAATCCGGGAATCGAAGCGACTGCCTATGGCCTTCTCGCTGATTTTCTCCGCGCCGTGCAGCCCTAGCCCATCATCCGGCTCGCGATCCGTTCGGCACCGCCCGTTCTGGAATCGAAAGAACTGGCGTCACTCCGTCCGCGTAGCCGATGTCGAACAACATCCCTTCCGATATCTCGCCTGCCATTTTGCGAGACTTCAGGTTCAGGACAAACAAAGCCTGCCGCCCCTCGATCTCGCGCGGATTTTCGCGCTCGTTCTTGATTCCCGCAAGAATCGTCCGCGAATGGTCGCCGAAATTCACCCTAAGCTTCATCAGCTTTTCCGAGCCGGGGATTTCTTCCACTCTCTCGATGGTGCCAACACGAATGTCCAGAGCCTCAAGGGCTTCGATTCCAACGACAGGCTTCACCGGGGCCGGAATAAATTCACTCATGGCTACCGCTTGTACTGCGCCGCATAGGCGGGTGTGGGAATCTTAGGATCACATTTCTCGTCCCGGATCGGCGCACCCGGAGCAAGCCGCAGTGGAATCACGCCCGCCCATATCGGAAGTTCGTAGTCCTGAGCGTCGTCCTCCGGTGGTCCAACGCGAATCTTTGCCGAAACCTCCGTAAGCGGCAGCCGCAAAATGCTCGTGGCTTTCAGTTCTTTCTCGTTCGGCTGGCGCGCATCCGCCCAGCGGCCGGGAAGGATTTTCTCCGTGAAAGCGTGCAGGGCCTCTAGCTTTTCTTTCGGCGCATCAACGACCGTGGCTTTGCCGAGCGCCACAACGGAGCGATAGTTCATCGAGTGATTGAAGACCGATCGCGCCAGAACGAAACCGTCTGTAAGTGTCACCGTGATGCACACGGATATTCCCGCGCTCACATTGCGCAACATGCGGCTAGCGGCGGAGCCGTGAAAATAGATGTTGTCGCCGATGCGCGCGAAAAGTGTAGGGATCACATAGGGCTGTCCCTCCATCGTGAATCCCACATGGCACACGTAACCTTCATCGAGGATCGCATAAATATCTTTGCGATCGTAAGCGCCGCGCTGCGATTCGCGCACCACGCGCGTACGCTCGGTCGGCGGGATCATTTCGGGCACGGAGCACCTCTTGGAGAAACATGGCGCGGAGACGGCCGCCGCGCGGCCGCTCATTTGATTTATAGCCGGCGCCAAAGCGGCATGAGTGAGGAACAACTGTAAACATGCTATCACGGCCCGCGAAACCCCTGCTGCCCGCCGGCTGGCCGATCCTCAAGAATCAGATTCCAATTTGGTTGCATCGCGCGCACCCCTCTACAACCTAAGCAACTCGTATGAGAGACTAGCGGCTCGGAGAATTTCAGCCGCTTTTCGGGAGCACAAAAGAAAATGAGCACACCAGCAATGCAAGGCACCGATAGCAAAGCGTTCGACATTGCCTGGGTGAGGGAACAGTTTCCTTCGCTGAGTTTGCAGTATCGCCGCCACGGCTCCGCGTTTCTGGATGGCCCTGCGGGCACACAGGTTCCGAAACAGGTGATGGACGCCGTGCAATATTATTTTCTGGGCGCCAATGCGAATACTTATGGGGCGTTTCTCACGAGCCGGCGCGCCAACGAAATGATTGCGTCTTCCCGCGCCGCGATGGCCGATTTCTTCAATTGCGATCCGAATGAGGTGGTCTTCGGCCAGAACATGACGACCATTACTTTTGCGCTGTCGCGCGCGATTGGGCGGGAACTGAAAACCGGCGATGAGATTGTTGTCACCACGCTGGACCACGATGCCAACGTGGCGCCGTGGCGGGCGCTGGAAGAAAAAGGCGTGGTGATCCAGCAAGTGGATATTCGCGAAGCGGACTGCACGCTCGATATAAATGATTTGAAGCGAAAGATTACGCCGAAAACGAAACTGGTTGCCGTGGGATATGCCTCCAACATGGTTGGCACAATCAATCCTGTAGCGGAAATCACCAAACTCGCGCACGCGGCGGGTTCTCTGATGTTTGTTGATGCCGTGCACTACGCTCCTCATGGACTGATCGACGTAAAAGCCCTGGATTGCGATTTTCTGGTGTGCTCGCCCTACAAATTTTTCGGCCCGCACATGGGCACGCTCTATGGCAAGAAAGAACACCTAGAACGCCTCAAACCCTACAAAGTGCGCCCGGCAACCGATATATCGCCCGAATGCTGGGAAACCGGCACGCAAATCCAGGAATTGATCGCAGGAATTGCCGCGGCCGTCGATTACATCGCAGAACTGGGGCGACGATGCGACCCAACCGTGAAAAATCGCCGTGAAGCATTGCACGCAGCCTACCGTGCGACGCACGGCTACGAAACCTCGCTCGTCACGAAGCTCATTGAAGGGTTGCTTGCGATTCCCGGCGTCCAGATTTTTGGGATAACCGATTCCAAGCGATTTGACGAGCGCTGCTCGACGCTCTCCTTTCGGCTGGGCGACCATCATCCAACCGAAATCGCCACGTTCCTCGGCGAACGCGGAATCTTTACCTGGGACGGAAATTTCTACGCCTTGAACCTCTCCGAGCGTCTCGGCCTCGAACAAAAAGGCGGCGTCCTCCGCGTCGGCCTGGTGCACTATAACACCGCCGAAGAAGTAGATCGCTTGCTCAGTGCGCTGGAAGAGTTTGCGCGTTAGTGGTTACAGCAGAATCTTGCCAGTCTATCCGGCTGCACCTCGCGCAAAAAGAGTAAGACCAAAAAGCGAAACCGGCTCCCAGGCCGTCATCAATCGGTAAGACCGAAAAAATATGCGCGCGCTACGCACATCGGGAGCCGCTCGAAGGCCGATGCAGAGCGCCGGGCCCGCGCAAAAGCCACACTGGAAGCCAACGGAGCACTTCAGGTAGACTCTGGCCACTCTCCAACCGGGGCATCGATGACGGACCAATCAAATTCACAGGGACGAGATTCGCTTCGCGCCACGTGGCTGCAAGGCAGCCACTGGCCCGTTGCTGTGTACCTGGTTCTTGCGTTCGCGATTCTGTTTTTCCGGCTGGGCGCAAGCAGTTTGCTGGATTGGGATGAAGGACTGTACGCGCAGATTTCGAAGGAGATTGTGCGTACCCATGATTGGCTGACGCTTCATTGGAGGGGCCAATCCTGGTTCGAAAAGCCGCCTCTGTTCATGTGGCTTACGGCAGTTGCCTACAAGATCGGAGGAATCAGCGAATTTTCCGCGCGCGTAGTTTCCGCGCTGGCGGCAGTGGCTCTCTTTGGCCTGCTCCCTGCTTTCGGCAAGATACTTGGCGACCGATGGATCGGAATCCTTGCCGGATTAATCCTCCTGACGAATAACGAATTCTTGTTTCGCAGCCGGTTTGGCACTACGGACATTCTGCTAACGCTATTCCTTTGGCTTGCTTTCTACGGTTTTCTCCGAGTCGAAGCGGGAAAAGCGCGCGGCTGGCTGGTCGTGGGAGCGGCCTTGGGATTCGCGGTTCTGGATAAAAGCATGGCAGCTGCTGTCGGCCCCGCGGTCATCGGCGCATCGCTGCTTTTGGACGGACCAAAGAAGATCAAGCAAACATTGCTCTGCCCGCAATTCTGGGTGGGTATTCTCATTGCCGTGGTAATCGTCGGGCCATGGCACCTCATGATGCACTTGGAACACGGAATGGCATTTTGGCGGGAATACCTCGGATTGCAGGTGGTCACTCGGATGAGGGCGGGGGTGGGCAGTTTCTACCACGGTGGCCGGCTATTTTATCTTGAGCAATTGCAAAATGATTTTTACCCCTGGTTTTTTCCTGGGCTCTTCGCGCTGGCCATCGCGTTACGGAATATTCTCCGTGAACGTCAGGTGGGCCTCCGCTTATTGTTGCTCCATGTCGCAGTAGTTTTTGTTCTCTACACCGCGGTGCAAACCAAAAATCCGTGGTACATGCTTCCGCTGTATCCAGCGCTGGCCTTGCTTACGGCAGCCTTGTTTCTCCAGGCGTGGAAGAAGAGTGATGCGGCTGCGCTTGGTGCGATCCTCCTGGGAGGAGTCCTCGATGCTTTGATGGGCCCGCCGGCGGCGGTTGCAGTCTTCGGCGCACTAGCCGTGCTGGCATATCTGGTTTTGCACCGTCGCCAGGAGCTCGCGCAGCGTGCGGTGGCAGCCATAATATTCGGTGGGATTTTGTTGATAGGTGCTGCCACATTGCCGGATCTCTATCACAATCGCGAGACGGACGTCGCGCATTTCGGCAAGATGATTGCCCGTGCGTTTCCGCAGGACCAGCAGGCCATCCTGATTTTTGGCCGCCCGTATGGCGCCGGTGCGCCAGGGCCCGCGCTGACCTATTAGTCAGACCGGCCTTATGAGTGGGCGGACAAATACGAAGACCTCGACAAACAGTTTGCGGATGGTCAGCCACGAACCGTCTTTGTCGCCAAAAAGGATTTGAACGAATTTACGCAGGGATACGATTTTGTGGAGCGCATGGAGTACAAGACGTTTCTCTACGGAGAGGCAACCAGACGGCTCCCAAATTCGCAAATTCCCCAATCCGCCGCATCCGCACCGTCAATCGAGAAGCAATAAGAGTATCCAAATCTGAGGATTGCGAGTCGGCATCTTCGCGGAACCGCAAAATCCGTGTATTCTGACGCGCTATGAGCAAACGACCGAAACCGATTGTTTTGACCGTACTCGATGGTTGGGGATACCGCGCGGAGACGAAGGGCAATGCCATTGCTCTGGCGCGGAAGCCGGCGTATGACGAACTCCTTCGGAAATTTCCAAACACGCTGATTCATACCTCAGGGCCGTTCGTCGGATTGCCCGAAGGCCAGATGGGCAACAGCGAAGTAGGGCACATGAACATGGGCGCGGGCCGCATCGTCCATATGGACATCACCCGGATCGACTTGCTGATCGCCAACAAGCAGCTGCAGAATGTGCCGCTTTTTCAACAGGCCATGGAGCGCGGGCGGACGCGGCAACTGCATTTCGTCGGATTGTTGAGCGACGGCGGCGTCCATTCGCATATTCAACATTTATTTGCGCTTCTGGAGATGGCCAAGCAGCAAAAAGTAGAAAACGTGTTTGTGCATTGTTTTATGGACGGGCGCGACACCCCGCCGAACAGCGGGCGCGATTTCGTGCGGCAGCTGCAACAGAAAATGCGCGAGTTGAGCCTGGGCCAGATCGCCACACTGGTGGGGCGCTACTATGCCATGGACCGCGACAATCGCTGGGAGCGTATCGAGCTGGCGTATCGCGCCTTGGTCCACGGTGAAGCGGAGACGAGGACTGACGATCCCGTCGCGGCACTGCAGCGGAGTTACGAACAGGATGTAACCGACGAATTCATCAAGCCCATCGTAGTAACAAAAGGCAGCGGAGGAGCCGCCGCACCCGTCAGCCTGATTCGCGACGATGATGCGGTAATCTTTTTCAATTTTCGCGCCGACCGCGCCCGGCAGATGACTTACGCATTGGCAGCGCCGGATTTTGCCAAATTTGCCGATTCCAAACGGCCGAAGAATCTCTTTTATGTGGGGATGACGCAGTACGATAAAAACTGGCCGTGGCTGAAGTACGTGATCGCGCCGGAAAAACTAGAGCATATCCTGGCGCAGGTCTTCGCGGATCTGCAATACAAGAACTTGCGTACTGCCGAGACGGAAAAGTACGCGCATGTGACTTATTTTTTCAATGGCGGCGTGGAGAAACCGTTCAGCGGAGAAGAGCGAATTCTGGTGCCCTCTCCAAAAGTTGCCACATACGATTTGAAGCCGGAAATGTCAGCGGCCGGCATTACGGACACGGTCGTGAAAGCCATCGAAAAAAACGAGTTCGACGCCATCATCATGAATTACGCCAATGCCGACATGGTGGGCCATTCCGGAAAACTGGAAGCCGCAATCAAAGCCGTGGAAGCCGTGGACGCAGGCCTCGCGCAAATTTATCAAGCGCTGAAACCACGTGGCGGCGTTTGGATCATCACCGCTGACCACGGGAATGCCGAGACCATGATCGACCCCATTACGGGCGGGCCGCACACCTATCACACGACGAATCCTGTGCCGTTTATTTTGGTGAGCGACAATGATCTATTGCGCTTGAAGCCGGGCGGGTCGCTTCGCGATATTGCGCCGACGATGCTGAGTGCGTTGGGTCAGCCTCAACCTGCCGACATGACCGGCACGGATTTGCGCCTTATTCCATAAACTCGCCATGATTCGAACAATACCCGCGGAAACTAAACTCGTCATTTGCGTGTGGCACCCGTTTACCGAATGGCGTCCGAAACCGTTTATGGCCGAAGCCATCCGGAAGCGATGGCCGCAGGTGCGTGTTTTGCATCTGCCGAATTACGACGGATTGCCGCAGGAACTGCCGGATACGGATATTTTTGTCGGCTACTCGCTGCGAGCGGAGCAATTAACGGCTGCCCGAAAGCTCAAGTGGATTCATTCGACGGCAGCGGGTGTGGCGCAATTAATGTACCCGGAGCTCCGGGATTCCGGAATCGTGGTCACGAACCCGAGCGGCATCTTTTCCGTTCCGATGGCCGAGCACACCATGGGGTTGCTGCTGGCGCTGGCGCGCAATTTTCCTGACTCGGTGCGACAACAGGATCTTGCGCACTGGTCACAGCAGGAATTGTGGGACAAACCACAGCATTTGACTGAACTCAATGGGCAAGTACTGCTGATTGTCGGGTTTGGTTCCATCGGACGGGAAGTGGCCAAGCGAGCCAGAGCCTTCGACATGCGCGTCTGGGGCGTAACGCGCTCCGGCAAAGGCGATCTGGCGCACGCGGAAAAAATCCTCGCTGTGGAGGACCTGCACGACGCACTGCCCGAAGCAGATTTCGTGCTGATTGCCGCGCCCGAAACGGCGGAGACAAGGCACCTGATCGGCGCCGAGCAAATCGCGAAAATGAAACGTGGAGCGAGACTGATTAACGTCGGGCGTGGATCGCTGCTGGATGAAGCTGCGTTGGTCCAGGCATTGAAAAGCGGAGTACTTGGCGGAGCGGCGCTGGATGTAACGAGAGTGGAACCTCTTCCGGCAGAGAGTTCTTTATGGAAAACGCCGAATTTGATGATCACGCCGCACACCAGCGGGGTCAGTGACCGGCTGTGGCATCGACAGACAGCCATTCTGATGGAGTTGCTGGAGAGATGGTTTGACGGCCGCGAACTCTTCAACCTTGTCGATTTTGCGCGCGGCTACTAAAAGTCAAAATTGAAATTGGAAATTGAAACTGGAAACTCACAGGTCGCAGTGAAATGGAAATCCTCCTATTTTCCAATTTCAATTTTCTATTTTCCGGTATCCGCTCCGCTCAGTCGCCGACGCCACTTTTGGGAGCCTGGTATCCCTCGCGAGCGTAGACCTGGTATTTCTGTTTTTTGCCCTTCTGATCGAGGATGGTGAGCGGACCACCATCGGGTGCAACCAGTTCCACTTTCACCTTATGAAATCTTCCGTCTTTTGCACCGGTCGTCGGCGAATAAGAGATGCTGTACTGGTGGCGCAGGAAGGCTGCGACGTCGTGAAACACACCTGGCATCTCGCCTTCAAATTGAGGGAACCACGCGAAGCCTCCCGTTTCCTGAGCAAATGTCTTTAGCTGATTTTCCGCCTGGAGATAATTCATGCGCTGCATGCTGCCCATTCCACCGTTCATCTCCGCGAAGTTCTGATAGGCGCGCCCCATGCCGATGCAAAAAATTGTAACGTCACTCTGGCGGAGCTGCTTCATGGTCTGATCGAGAGTATGTTTGGAGAAAGTGTCCACGCCGCTCGCCACTACAACAATGGATTTCTTGCCTTTTACATCTTTCAGGCGATCAACCGTATCCAGAATGGCATCAAACACGTTTGATTCATTAAATCCCGGAAAATACAGATGGTAGAGCCCCTGTATGACCTCCTCTTTGTTCTGCGTGAAGTCCACTTCGATGCGGGATTTCATGTCAAACGTCTCGAGGGCAATCCAGTCTTTTGGCTGCAAGTTGGGAAAGAGCGCCGTGGCCCAATACTTTCCGACTTGGGAGAAAAAATTATAGTAACCGCGGCTGCTGAACTCGAGGAGAAGCACCATGGTGATGGGAGCGTCGGTGGGACCAAAGTTCGTAATGGTTTGCGTCACGCCATCGTCGACAACACGAAAGTTTTCTTTCTTGAGGCCGGGGATGATGTCGCCGTGCTGCGTAGTCGCGACAACCTCGAGCGTGACGACGGGGACATCCACCGCGATCGTAACGCCTCCCTCTTGTGGCGGCGCGCTTGCAGGGGGTTTTGCAGGAGGCGGGCCCTGCGGCGGTTGCGCACCGCCCTGCGGGCCAGTGGGTGCCTGAGCATGAACGGTGTCGCCGGTCAGCGGGAAAACCAGAGCGGCCGCCAGAGCAGCAAGTAGGATGAGAGAAACAGTAGCTTTCATCTTGAACCCTCGATTCGAAATCAGACTTCCTGACGCTATCATCTGCCCGCAGCTACGTGATTGTGTTGCGGGCGCGCAACCGTTGAGTTTTGGCAACGCGCAGCCAAAGCCGCGGCCAGTAGCCTACACCTGCATGTTAGTATGAAGCAGATTTGAAGCAAAACGTTTGCTGAGGGTGCCGGAGCGCGGCCCCGTTCTACGAGGAGGATGGATTCGTGATCTGGTATCGCATGGTTCGGGTGTCGGCAGTAGCGTTCACGGCGTTGCTGGCCGCATGTTTACCGGTTGCGGCGCAGGTGGCGCCTTCTGCCGGGCCGGGGATTCCAGCGAATCCAACGCGCCAGGGAGACACCACGGGGATCTCTAAGGAAGCAGAAATCTGGCTCGCGGATCTCATAAAGATCAACACCACGAATCCCCCTGGGAACGAACAAGCGACGGCGAAGTACGTTGCCGGCGTCCTGGAGAAAGAAGGAATTACATCTGAAATCCTGGAAATAGCACCCGGCCGCAGCGCCGTGGTGGCGCGTCTGCGAAGCGCGGCGATGGCCGACCCCTCGAAGTCGCTACTGCTGGTGGCGCACATGGACGTGGTTGCGGCTGACAAATCGAGATGGACGGTCGATCCGTTCGGCGCAGTAATCAAAGACGGCTACATGTATGGGCGAGGAACAATCGACGACAAAGGAATGCTGGCGGCGAATCTGGCGGCATTCATCGCGCTGAAGCGCGCCAATTTGCACTTGACCCGCGACGTGATTTTTCTGGCGACAGCGGACGAAGAAAATGGCGGCGAAGCCAACATCAAGATTCTAATCGCGAAATACTGGGACAAGTTTGCCGCAGGATTTTCAATTAATGAAGGCGGAAACGTCTTCATGAAGAATGGAAAAGTGATGTACGTCGGAGTGCAAGCCAGCGAAAAGGTGGCTGCGAATATCGACGTTGTGGCGCGTGGGACGGCGGGCCACGCCTCGCAACCGACGAAAGACAATGCCGTGGTGCACCTGGCGACGGCGGTGAGCAAGATCGGAGGCTATTCCGCGCCGGTTCACCTGACCTCGATTGTAAGGAGATATTTTGAAGGGCTGGCTCCGCTTGAGGACGACGAAATCAGAAAATGGATGCGGTCGCTCGATACGGCGGACCGCGGCGAACACGCGCAGAAGGTCCTCTCCGGTGCGAGTCCGCTTTGGAACGCGATGCTGCGCGATACGATTGCCCCGACGATGCTGACCGCAGGAGTGGCGAACAACGTGATACCCGGGGAAGCCCGCGCGAATTTGAACGTGCGGATGCTGCCGGGGGACACCATCGAGACGATCGTGGCGGAACTGGCAAAACTCGTGGACGATCCACAAGTGAAACTGGAAGTGAAGCCGAATGGCGGGCTGGCGGCGCCGCCGTCGTCGTTGGAATCAGACTTTTACGCGGTGATCTCAAAAGTCGCGTCACAGGAGTTCGCCGGAGCGCCGGTACTGCCATTTCAGTCCACATGGGCGACGGATTCCTCGCAGTTAAGACTGCATAACGTTCAGGCCTACGGCCTGGTGCCATTTCCGCTGACGGATGAAGATTTGAAGAGAATGCACGGCGATGATGAGAGAATTCCATTGGCGGCTTTCGACAAAGGAATCGATGTACTGGCCCGCATCGTGGCGGAATTCGCGGTGACAAGGTAAGAGAGCGAAGAAGCGCATAACGAAGATTGAAAAAATAGCGGCTGCTCCCTGCGCCTTCCCATAGGAAAACCGGACAGAACGGAATATTCTTCCAAGTTGAGAACATGAGCTTTCGTCACTCCAAAATTGTCTGCACGATCGGGCCGGCAAGCCGTTCGCCGCAAATGATCGACCGTCTGCTGCGCGCGGGAATGGACGTAGCGCGGCTCAATTTTTCGCACGGCACGCATGAGGAGCACGCCAAAAATATTTCCGTGCTGCGCGCCGCCGCCGTCAAGCACCAGAAACCCATCGCCATTCTGGCCGACCTGCAAGGGCCGAAAATCCGTACGGGACCTTTGGCCGGCGGCGGCCCGGTGCTGCTGCGCACCGGCCAACAATTCGTGATCACCACACAGAAAATTCTGGGCGATTCGACACGCGTGAATACGACGTTTACGCCGTTGCCGCGGGAAGTTCACCGCGGGGATCGCATCCTGCTTTCGGACGGGCTGATCGAGCTGCGCGTCGTGCAGGTCCGGGACAGGCAGGTGATCTGCGAAGTGGTGAACGGCGGCGCGCTTGGAGAGCACAAAGGGATCAATTTGCCGGGGGTGAAGCTGCGCGTGCCGGCGATGACACCGAAAGACCGCGCGGACTTGATCTTCGCTCTTAAATACGGGGCAGACTACATCGCCGTGAGTTTTGTGCGGCGCCCGGAAGACGTTGTTTTGGCCAAGCGATTGATTCGACGCGCGGGAAAAGACACTCCAGTGATCGCGAAGCTGGAGAAGCCGGAAGCGATCGAAAACCTGGATGCCATCCTGCGCGCGGCGGACGGCGTAATGGTGGCGCGCGGGGACCTCGGCGTGGAGATGAATCCGGAGCGCGTGCCGGTGGTCCAGAAGATGATCATCGCGCGGGCGAGAGAGCTCCGCCGGCCAGTAATCACCGCAACGCAGATGCTGGAATCCATGACGGAGAATCCGCGGCCGACGCGCGCGGAAGCTTCCGATGTGGCGAACGCGATTTTCGACGGATCGGATGCGGTGATGCTTTCCGCGGAAACTGCGAGCGGAAAATATCCGATCGAAGCCGCGGACATGATGGCACGAATCATCGAAGAAGCGGAAGCGAGCATCAAGGAATTTCCGCGTCCGGCCACCGAGGAGCGGCTGAAAGTGGCGGAGACCGTGGCGGAGCTGGTGTGCCACGCTTCGCGCGAACTGCACATGAAACTGATCGCCGTGTTTACGCACAGCGGATTCACAGCGCGGCTGGTCTCGCGCTACCGGCCACTGGTGCCGATCGTGGCGTTCTCGCCGGAGGCGGAAACACGGAGGCGGATGGCGCTGATCTGGGGCGTGTACCCCCGGAACATCCAGGATGTCCGCAAGGTGGACGGGCTGGCGCCCGTTGCCGAGAAACGGCTGCTGCAGGAGCGGCTAGTGCGCCAGGGCGACGTGATTGGAATCGTGGCGGGCACGCCGATGGGGATCCGCGGCACGACGAACTTCATGAAATTTCACGTAATTGGTGGGAAGAAATAAGAGCGCCTCGAGAATCTTTTCATCCTAATGATCAGCGTGCGTTGGGAATGCTTCCGGACTATTCCAGCCATTAGCCCGGTCCCTGCCCCAAGGCGCCCCCCGCATTTTTGTAAGTGTTGCATCTAAACAACTTAGAGTCTCTGTATGTGGTTTAAAATCAGCACTTACGGGCACCTGATTAAGTGTTGATTCTAAACGAGTTAAGTTTAGATTGCTTTGAGTGGAACTGTGGCGATTCGGTGACGCTCCTAGGAATTTGACTTGTGCGATGCGGCGGGTGTGTCGGTAGGAAGAAAAGCGGCAGCAAGACTGCCGCACTACAAAGGGAGTTATCTACAGTGGGAAGTGTAGCAAGCGTATAGGGGAAGATCAAGGAAAAGTTTGCGCGACACCCGGCACGCGACGCGGTCAGTTGACCCAGTTGTCCGGGCGGGACGGGGGGTCTTTCTTGTGCTTGTTGATGTAGACCTCGAAGCGGCGGCGGTTGCGTTTGTTTTGCCAGTCAGTGACGCTATTGCGGACGTTGTAGAGGAAGGAGCCGCGGCGGAGATATAGCCAGCCGACGAGCATGCCGCCGAGATGGCAGATGTGACTGACATTGTCTCCGGCGGAACGAAGGAGAAGTGGAACGAAAAACTCCAGACCAGCCAGGAGCAAGACAAACGAGCGCATGGACATGCGAACGGGCAGAAACATAATGCTGACCTGGCGGTCGGGGAACAGAATGGCGCAGGCCGCGAAAATGCCGAAGATCGCGCCCGAAGCGCCGATCGTCGGGATGTCGGAAGCTCGGTGTCCGAAAAATACGGGAATGGTTTTTACAAGAACTTCGATGAGCCCCGCGCCCACACCAGTCAGAAAGTAATAGCGGATGAAGCGAGCCTTGCCCCAAACAAGTTCCAATTCGCGGCCAAACATCCACAGCATGAGCATGTTGAACAAGACGTGCAAGAAATCGTTGGGGTCGTGCAGAAATAGGTAGGTGAAGGGTTGCCAGATTCGCAAGCCCGGAATCACACCCGAAGGAACAAGGCCGAACCAGAGCAGGAATTTCTGGTGAGTGTAAACACCGAAGAAAACTCGAATCAATACCTGCAGGAAGAAGACCGCGAACGTGGCGATGATCAGCCACTGCACACCCGGAGTGATATAGAAATTGAAGCTGACGCGATAGCTCTTGATGCCTGACCGGGAGCCCATACTACTTGAGTTTACGGCGGGCTAGGATATCCGTCAAAGTGTGGAACATGTACCAATCGCGTTGAGCCCTTTTTTAACCAATGCACGTGTTTCGAAAAGACTAATCGAGTTTCTTGCGCGCGAAATAGAAGAGTGAAGCTGCAAGGAGCGCGAACATGAAAACGCCGAAGAGGGATTGCGCGCTCGTGGGCATGGGCAGTTTGTCGTTGGCTGCGAGCCATGGCCAATGCCGAGGGCCGAAGGCGAAAAGTTTTTCTGGCCAAGGGAGACGCAAAACTGCCGAGAGCCAATGCGGGACATGGTGGGAGATTTCCTGGTCCTGGAATAGAGCGATGATGATCCCGAGCAGGCCGAAGACCCCGCCGGCAGCGATCAGACCGCTGGAATAGAGCGCGCCGGGGCTGGCTTCGCTTTCGTCTTTTTTCTTGGTGGTGGCTTCAACGAGCGCGCGGACGAGGCCCCCGGCGAACATGGCCCCGGTGGTGGCGATGGAAAGATAGGAACCGGTAGCGAAGGCCAGAGAGCGAACGCCGAGGATTTCCACGGCGATGACCAGTGCGACGCCCATGAGCACGAGGCGCCAGGGAAGGCGCTGATTCAGAATGCCGTTGATGACGGTGGCCATCAAACGCGCCTGGGGAGCAGGAGCCTTGTCGCTGCCGATGCCTTGGGCCCACTGAAATTCGATTTGTTTGGTTCCGGAGTCGTAGAGATATTCGCCATCGGGGATTTCGTGTGAGCCGAGGGAATTGATGAGGACGTAGTTTTTGTCGTGATAGATAAAGGTGTCGCGCTCGATTTTGACGCCGGAAGGCAGAGCTTGGATGTTTACGGGGATTGGCGTGGGGATATATTTTTCGAGGCCTTTGTTCATTAGATTCAGCGTCGCTCCGATGGCCACGGTGGAGACGGTGACGCCCACGAGCAAACCCATCTGTTGCCAGAACGGGGTGGCACCGACGAGATAGCCGGTTTTGAGGTCCTGGGAAGTGGCTCCGGCGATGGCCGCGGCGATACAGACCACGCCGCCGATCATCAGAGCGAGGACCGCATAGTTTGGCGCTGTCCAGCCTGCCAGGAAGAAGATGGCGCAGGTGGCCATGAGGGTGGCGATGCTCATGCCGCTGATGGGGTTGGAAGAGTTCCCGAGAAGGCCGCTGATGCGTCCAGCGACGGTGACAAACAAAAAGCCGAAGACCACGACGAAGACGGCGGCGAAAAGATTCTGATACCAGAACGTGCTGGCGCCTTGCATGGGATGAAAGGTGAGCAAGACCCACATCATGGCGACGATGAGGATGGAACCGATGACCACGGTGCGCATGGGAATGTCGCGTTCGATGCGGCTGGAGGAGGCGGCCTGTCCGGCGCCTTCCGCGCGCACGTCTTTGAGGCCGGCGCGGAGAGCGGAGATGATTGTGGGCAGTGTGCGAAGCAGAGTGATCAACCCAGCGGCGGCAACGGCGCCGGCGCCCATGGGGCGGATGTAACTGCGCCAGATGTCGTCTGGGGTCATGAGTGGAATCGGAATGGTGGAGGGGTAGATGGGAGAATTGCCGGCGAGCTGGCCGTAGAACTTGATAGCAGGCATCATGACCAGCCAGGAGATGATGCCGCCGGCGAAGAGGATGCCGGAGACTCGCGGACCGATGATGTAGCCAACGCCAAGGTATTCGGAAGTGATGGCTGCGCGGAAAGAGGCGCCGGGGAACCAACCAGGCTGCGCTTCGGGCTGGCCGGTCCAGGCTTGCAGAGTGTTCATGAAAAAAGTGTAGATACCGCCGAGGCCAAGTCCCCAGAAGACGCGCCCGGCGAAAGAACCGCCGCGTTCGCCGGCAACGAGGACGTCGGCGCAGGCAGTGCCTTCGGGAAAGGCGAGATTGCCGTGTTCCTTGACGATGAGCTGGCGGCGGAGAGGCACCATGAACAAGACGCCAAGCCAGCCGCCGAGGAGCGCGAGGGGGAAGATACGCCAGAAAGTGAACTCCGAACCGAAGCCGAGAAAGATCAACGCCGGGAGCGTGAACATCACTCCTGCGGCGAGCGATTCGCCGGCGGAACCGGTGGTCTGGACAATGTTGTTTTCGAGGATGGTGGAGCGGCCGAAGGCGCGAAGAATGCTGATGGAGAGCACGGAAATGGGGATGGAAGCGGAAACGGTGAGCCCGGCGCGCAGACCGACGTAGACGGTCACCGCCCCGAACAACAATCCAAAGAGCGCACCTAGAATCACCGCGCGAATGGTGAATTCCTTGATGCTTTCTTCCGCTGAAATGTAGGTGCGGAATTCGCCCGGAGGGGCCGTGGAACTCCATGGACGATCGCTCACCAAAACCTCCCTGGTCTTCGATTGGATGCGCGTGCAGCCGCGTGCGGGGGATTATGCCGCAGGTAGGCGGGGCGGGGAAGAGAATCCTGCTGCGAGCCTTGAAATTGGGCTTCGGTTCTCTTGACACAAGTGAGGCATCCTAGTATTGTCCGGCGCTATACAGTATTCAGGTCGGTAATAATGCCTAATGTTTGGGATCCTTCCACCTCGCTGACGACCGCGAAACGGGCAAGCGCATGGGTAAGCTCAGGGGGATGCACGCTCGGGGCGGCAAACCCGCGGGATCTCCTCGTAAACCATCGATTTGCGCCTTTCTTTCAAATTCAGTGTGGAGGCACTCCGTGAACTTTCGCCGAGTGTTTTTGATGGCCGTCGTGTTAATGGCCGGTGCCGCCGCGCAGCGCACGACGCTCGTGAGCGGCGACGACTGGCTGCCTATCTCGCCCGAAGAGCTCAAGATGACTAGCGTGCCGGAGGCGCCAGGAGCCCCGGCTGTGTATCTTTATCGCCAGGTGGATCGTGACGATTCGCGTAACGGCCATGAGTACAACTATGTGCGGATCAAGATTCTCACCGAGGAAGGAAGGAAATACGGCGATGTCGAAATTCCCTTCTTTAAAGGCGAAGGAAACATCTCCGGGATCAAAGCACGCACGATCCGCCCCGACGGATCCATCGCTCACTTTGAAGGCAAAGCTTTTGACAAGACCATCGTGAAAGCCAAGGGCCTGAAATATCAGGCGAAGACGTTTACTTTGCCAGATGTTCAAGTCGGAAGCGTCATTGAGTATCACTACATGATGGATCTGGAAGAGAACTGGGTTTTCAATTCGCACTGGATTTTGAGCGAGGAGCTGTTCACGAAGCGGGCCAAGTTTACTTTGAAGCCCAACACGGAATTTGGATTGCGCTGGAGCTGGCCGATCGGTCTGCCTCCCGGAACGAAAGCTCCGGAAAAAGAGGGTGGATTGATTCGGCTGGAGACACAGAATGTCCCTGCCTTCCAGGTCGAGGACTATATGCCTCCGGAGAACGAGCTGAAATACCGCGTCGATTTTGTCTACAGCGATAACAACGATGAGCAAGATACGGTCAAGTTCTGGAAGAAGGAGGGGAAAAGGTATAACGACCGGGTGGAGGCGTTTACAGGAAGGCGCAAGGCCATGGAACAGGCAGTGGCGGGAATCGTGGTGCCAAATGATACGCCTGATGCCAAGCTCCAGAAGATTTATGACCGGGTGCAGAAGGTGCGCAACACTTCCTGGGAGGTTTCCAAGACAGAGCAGGAAGCGAAACGCGAGAAGCAGAAGGATGTCAACAATGTCGAAGATCTCTGGAAGCAGGGCTACGGCGATAGCCGCCAAATTAATTGGTTGTTCCTGGCACTTGCAAGAGCGGCGGGGTTCGAGGCCTATTCCGTGTACATTTCGAGCCGCAATGAATACTTTTTCAAACCGCAGGTGATGAGCGTTTCGCAGCTGAATGGCGACGTCGTGCTTGTGAAGCTGAACGGCAAGGATGTCTATTGCGACCCGGCGATGAAATTTGCGCCATTCGGTTTGCTGCCATGGCCGGAAACAGGAGTACAAGGGCTGAAGCTCGATAAGGACGGCGGAAGCTGGGTGACGACAACTTTGCCGCAAAGCTCGGTTTCTCAAATACAGCGTAAAGCGGACATGAAGCTGACGGAAACGGGGTCGCTGGAGGGAAAGGTCAGCGTCACGTTCTCCGGTTTGGAAGCCCTGCAGCGGAGGATCGAGCAGCGCAACGAAGACGACGCCAACCGTAAAAAGTTCCTCGAGGATCAGTTGAGGGAATACATTCCGGTGGGAATCGACGTGGAACTGACGAACAAGCCCGATTGGGGGAGTTCTGCGCCGACATTGGTTGCCGAGTACGATCTCAAGGTGCAGGGTTGGGCTTCCGGGGCGGGGAAACGGGCGCTCGTACCGATGGGACTCTTCAGTGCGACAGAGAAACACGTTTTCGAACACGCTAACCGGGTGCACCCGATCTACTTTGAGTATCCATTTGAAAAAATAGATGAGGTTGCCATCGACCTGCCGCTGGCCTGGAAAGTCAGCAGCCTGCCCGCGCCACAGAACCAGGATGCCAAGGCGGTGCTTTACCTGATGAAGGCAGAGGACGACAAGGGGACGCTGCACGTGACCCGGCGGTTGAGGGTAGACCTTGTCATGGTCGATCCAAAGTCCTATCCAGTGTTGAGAAGTTTTTTTCAGGTAGTGAGGAGCGGGGATGACCAACAGGTCGTGCTGCAACCGGGCACCGCAGCGGTTAGCAACTGAAATGCGACGCCCATTTGTTTATCTCGCCACGCTTCTCGCATTCTGTGCGATTGGCCAAATGCCACGCGCATTCGCGGGAGACGCTCCTGGATGGATGCACGCGCTGGTGGGAGTGCCACTTCCGGCTCACGACGAAAAGACGGACGCGGTGCTGCTTTATTCTGAAAGAATTGTAACCGTGCAATCCGCGGACAAGATCAAGACTACTGTCCGGGAAGCTTACAAAATTCTACGACCCGGCGGGCGGGAATATGGAATCGTGGCCGCGTCTTTCAACTCTCATTCCAAGATCACCGGCATGCGCGGCTGGTGTATACCTGCGCAGGGCAAAGACTATGAAGTGAAAGACAAGGAAGCCGTCGAGATATCGCTGCCGAAGATCGAAGGGAGCGAACTGGTATCCGACGTTAAGGACAAACTTCTTCGCATCCCTGCTTCCGATCCGGGAAACATCGTGGGATTCGAATACGAGGAAGAGTCGCAGCCTTTCGTTTTGCAAGACATCTGGGGATTTCAGAGAACGAATCCTGTGCGCGAATCTCACTACACAGTGCAACTGCCCGCAGGCTGGGAATACAAAGCAACGTGGATGAATTATCCGGAAGCCAAGCCGACGCAAACGGGCAACCAGGTACAGTGGGTTGTGAGCGACGTGAAAGGAATCCGGCCCGAAGGAGAAATGCCGCCGTGGCCAGGAATCGCCGGGTTGCTGGTGGTCTCCTTTGTGCCCCCGGGCGGGGGCGCAAACAAGGGGTTCCAGAATTGGCGAGACATGGGGAATTGGGAAGCAGGCCTGGAGCAAGGGCGGCGAGATGCTTCCCCTGAAATCAAGCAGAAGGTTGCCGCGCTGACAATTTCAAGCGCCACGCAGCTTGCGAAAATGCAGGCTCTGGCGAAGTTCGTTCAGGGAGATATCCGTTACGTGGCGATCGAATTGGGAATCGGAGGCTGGCAGCCGCATCCAGCGCCGGAGATATTCACGCATCGTTATGGGGATTGCAAAGATAAAGCGACGCTCATGAGTTCGATGCTGCACGAGATTGGGGTGGAATCGTACTTCATCTCTATCAATACCGTGCGCGGAGGAGCCGCTCCGGACCGGCCTCCCATGATCGGGTGGTTTAACCACGAGATCCTGGCGGTGCGGCTGCCGAACGACGTCAAGGATAATTCACTAGTCGCGGTTGTCGATCACCCGAAACTCGGCCGTCTCCTGATTTTTGACCCTACAGACGAATACACGCCGTTCGGGCAGTTGCGGGGCGAGTTACAGGCAAACTACGGATTGTTCGTTACGCCTGACGGCGGTGATCTGGTGAGACTGCCGCAGCTGCCTCCGGCGACGAGTGGAGTCCAGCGCACGGGAAAACTGACGCTGAGCCCCAAGGGCACGCTGACCGGCGAAATCGTCGAGACGCGGCTGGGAGATTCGGGCTTGTGGCAGAGAGCGATGTTAAAGACCGTCACGAAGGAATCAGACAAGATCAAGCCGATTGAGAGTATGGTCTCGAATTCTCTTTCGACCTTTCAGATCACCAAGGCAACCGTCTCGAATCTCAACCAGACGGATCAACCCTTCGAATACCACTATTCGCTGGTCGCCGAGAACTACGCAAAGACGGCTGGGAATCTATTGTTGGTGCGGCCACGAGTCCTGGGCACTAGATCAAGTGACATTCTCGAGACCAAAGAGCCGCGCCAGTTCGCAGTGGAATTTCCGGGGCCGGAACGGGACACGGACACGTTCGAAATTGCAATCCCCGCTGGCTACGAAGTGGATGACCTGCCTCCGCCTATCAGCGCGGAATACAGCTTCGCGAGTTATCACAGCAAGACGGAAGTGAGCGGGAACACACTGAAGTACACGCGAACGTTCGAGGTGAAAGAGTTGAGCGTGCCGGTGAGCAAGGTAGACGATCTGAAGAAGCTTTATCGCATCATCGCAGGCGATGAGCGAAACACGGCAGTGCTGAAACCGGTAGGTCAGTGAAGGTAGCATTACGGGAAGTGTGCCTTGCGCGTCTGTCTAAGGATGGGATTCTGAGCCGGCGGAATTCGTTCGAGGAACAAAAAACAGAAGCGCGGAAGGCGGCTGTATTGCTATGAATTTCTTCCGCAGGTCTCGCGGTGCGGCTTCGAGCATCTCGTTGCGCAGAGCGAGAGCGGCTTCGGCGGGCAGATGCAGACGGTAGAGGTCCGCGCGATGAGCGTGGGAGTATTTTTCGTAGCGCGGTGTGAAATTATGCGCCGCGTTCAGCAGGATTTCCCAGAGACTCTGCGAGTGGAATAGACGCTTTGCCAGGGCTTGCTGGCGCGTGATTTCAGTCAGTGACCGCTGTGCGCCACCGCCGATTTCGAGGGATACGGCGGTGGCCAAGGCAGCCTCGAACGGACGCGAAGGATCATCGTCGGGGAAAGGCGCAAGAAGCCCTGAGAGTTCTGAGGCTTCGGAAGTGAAACCATCCCACCGGTAGCGATAGCCATTGTAGACAACGGTGCCGGCATGCAGAATCTGCTGCACGCGAGGGACATTCTTTCCGGTGACGCTCACGACCATATCGATCAGCTCGGCCAGCCGAAAAATTTGCTTAACGACGGGGCGAACGGTCACGTAGCCGGCGTCTTCTTCCGTGAAGCGGATCGCGATGGTTTCGGGCAGGGGCATGGTGGATGCAAGTGAAGACGATTGCGGTTGAAAGAGCGAATACCCCAGCAAGTCTCAGCCGAGTTTCGAAAGACGGTCGCGCACCAGGTCGCTAAGCGCTTTGCCGTCGACAGTCTTGCCTTCCAATGAGGCTTTCGCAGCTTTGACTACGGCGCCCATCTGTTTGATGGAATTCGCGCCGGTTTCTCCGATGGCCCTGGTGATTGCCGCGTCCATTTCCGCGCTGCTCGCACCCGCAGGCAAATAGGACTCGATGATGGCGAGCTCCTTGGTTTCTTTTTCGGCAAGCTCCGGGCGATTGCCTTTGGTGAACTGCTCGATGGATTCCTTACGCTGTTTTACGAGCGTTTGCAGGATCTGGATAGACTCGGGTTCGTCGAGCACGCGAATTTTCTCGACTTCCCGATGCTTGATGGCGGCCTTGATTCCGCGCAAGACGCTGAGGCGCAGCTCGTCTTTCGCGCGCATGGCGTCGACCAGATCCTTCTGGATTGTTTCGGCAAGACTCATCGCAAGCTCCTCATGACAATGAATATAGCAGACGAGACAAGGCGATAGGTTGAGAGAAAGAAGAGTCGAAGATCTGGAGCCGCGCCGCGTAAGCAAGCATCCCGCCCCAACCTCGATTTGACAGTGTTGCGAGGGCTCGCTAACGTTGTTCTCTTATATTGCGCGGGAAAAACCCGGTGGAGACTGTAAGGACCTCATGAAAGTCATCGTGGCGGACAAGATCAGCGAGCGGGGCCTGCAACTGTTGAAGGAACAGCCCGGCTGGAACGTCGTGCTGACGTCGAAGGACACGCTGAACGCAGAAATCGCGGATGCGGACGCGCTGATAGTGCGCAGCGCGACGAAAGTCACTTCCGAATTGCTGGAGATTGCCACGAAGCTGCGCGCGGTGGGCCGAGCGGGCGTGGGCGTGGATAATATCGACCTGGAAGCAGCCACCAAGCGCGGCGTGCTGGTGATGAGTACGCCCGGCGGAAACGCCGTGAGCGTGGCGGAGCACACCTTTGCGCTGCTCCTGGCGTTGGCACGGCAGGTGCCGCGGCTGGACAAGGCGATTCATGAAGGGCGCTGGGAGAAATCTTCCGCGGCGGGAACGGAAGTGCGTGGAAAGACGCTCGGATTGATCGGCCTAGGGCGAATTGGCAGCGAGGTCGCGGTGCGAGCCGAGGCTTTCGACATGCGCGTGCTGGCGTATGACCCGTACATCAGTGAAGCGGCGGCACGCGAAGTGTCGGTGGAACTCGTACCGCTCGAAATACTTCTTGCCGAAAGCGATTTCGTCTCTCTGCACACGGCGCTGAGTCCCGCTACTCAGAATCTGATTAACACCGCGACGATCGAAAAGATGAAAAAAGGGGCGCGCGTCATCAACGCCGCACGCGGAGAGTTAATCGACGAAGCGGCCCTTGCAGCGGCATTGAAGAGCGGCAAACTTGCGGGTGCAGCGCTGGACGTGTTTGCCGAAGAGCCTCCGAAAAACTCTCCTCTCATCGGTCTTTCGAACGTGATTGCCACGCCGCATGTTGCCGGTTCGACGACGGAAGCTCAGGAAGAGGTTGGCACACAGGTGGCGGTACAGATCAAGGATTACCTAGCGGAAGGCATCATTCGAAACGCAGTGAATCTGCCGGCGCTCTCTGCGGACCAGTACCGGCGCGTGCGGCCTTACCTGGAACTGGCGGAGCGGCTCGGGTCGTTGGTTTCGCAGGCGGCGGACACGCGCCCCGCGCGGATTCGCATTCGCTATGCGGGAGAAGTGGCGGAGGTCGGCACGCACTTACTGCGCAGCGCCGTGCTGGCAGGCGTGCTCAATGCGGTCCTGGATGAAAAAGTGAATGTCGTGAACGCGCCTGCGGTGGCAGCGGCAAGAGGACTGACCGTGGAAGAAGAAACAAGAAGACGCGAGCATGGCTTCCCAAATACGTTGGAGGTTTCCGCGCTGCCGGAAAAAACGGGAACGGCAAAAGGATTCACGGCCGAAGGCACCGTCCTGCACGACGGCTCGCCCCGGGTGCTGCAGATCGAGGGCATTCCGTTGGAGGCACAGCTCGAAGGCACGATTCTTTACCTGAGGAACCGCGACGAGCCTGGAGTCATCGGGCAAGTGGGGACGACCCTCGGCAAGCATGGGGTGAATATCGCGACGTTTGCGCTTGGCCGCCGCGAAGCGCAGCGCGGTGCTGAAGCCGTCTCCCTGGTTCGTATCGACGGGGAAGTGTCAGCCGCAATCCTCAATCCGATCCGCGCCATCCCCGCAATTACGGAAGCGAAGCTTCTGCGGCTGGGCCACGGCTAAAAGCCGCCCACCCTTATGGGTGGATTCGAAAGACAGGCAAATCGCGCGGCCTTATCTTCTTTTGGCGAGAGGGTAGTTGACGTTATTCGCTGCTGACGTGGTTTATGGCTGCCTGGAATTAGAAAAGCGGTGCACAAGCCGTCTGGCGGCGATTCCAGAGCTATGTTAATCTGATATTCCTGCTTGGGCGCAAAGCACGCGCCGGAGCGTATCGGTCGGGGCGTAGCGCAGCCTGGCTAGCGCGCCTGGTTCGGGACCAGGAGGTCGATGGTTCAAATCCATTCGCCCCGACCACTTATTTCCTGAAATGACCTGATTCCTTCCATCCAGACCCTCAGATGTTCTCGCCGTCTATTCGAATGCCTACTCACCGTAGGGGACCCAGATATTTTTCACCTGGACGGCGTGATCGAGGTACCACCGTCCCTCGGCCTGCTCTGTACGGAACCAGTCGATCACGCGGCCTTCGTTGGTGAACACCTGCTTCAGATTTCCCACGGACAGGGATTTCGCGGCCGCGGCGCCGGCTTCATCCGTGAAGCACCAAATGGCGTCGACGTCGTCGTGTTCGGCAAGTGTCTTCAGTAATTCAGGCGCGCGGCCGGTAACCATATTTACGACGCCATCCGGCAGATCGCTGGTTTCGAAAATTTGATAAAGATCACTCGTGATCAGTGGATATTTTTCGGATGGAATTGCGATAACCGTATCGCCCATGGAAATGGCGGGCATGACGAGCGAAAGGAATCCGAGCAAAGGCGCGTCCGCCGGACAGATGATCCCCATGGTGCCAATGGGTTCTTTCATTGCCAGAGCGACATTGCGGAATGGCGGATTGTGCACCGCACCATCAAACTTGTCGGCCCACGCGGCGTAGGAAAAGATGCGCTCGATGCCCAGGCTGACTTCAGCTTCCGCTTGCTTCTTACCGACCACGCCGGACAATCGAAGGGCGATTTCTTCGCGGCGCTGCGAAAGATTTTCGGCGATGTAGTAGAGCACCTGTGCGCGATTGTGGGCGGTTGCTTTGCCCCAACCACTGGCTTTGCGCGCCGCTTCCACGGCGTTGCGAATGTCCTTGCGATTCCCCAGCGGCGCTTCTCCCAACAAACGGCCGTCCGCACCGCGTACTTCAAAGCTGTAACCGGAGTCGGGCCGCGCCTGCTTGCCGCCAATGTAGAGTTTTACCGTGCGATCGATGGCGGGATCGGAAGTGGAGGCGAGCTGGTCAGCCTGCTGGTCGATTGCCAGCGGCTTTGCCTGTAGCGGAGGAGCTTCCTTGAACCAAACAGGTTCGAGGTACTCGAGAAGCCCTTCGCGTCCGCCCTCGCGCCCAAAGCCGCTCTCACGATAGCCGCCGAATCCGCATGCAGCATCGAAGAGATTCGTGCAATTCACCCATACGACTCCGGCCTTGAGCTGCGATGCAATATGCAGCGAAACGTTGAGGCTCTCACTCCACACGCACGCGGCCAATCCGTAAACCGTATTGTTGGCGAGTTCGACGGCTTCGCGTGGCGTTCGAAACGTCATGGCGGCCAGCACCGGGCCAAAAATTTCCTGCTGCGCGACGACGGACGATGGATGCACATTACTCAGCAGAGTTGGAAGGAAATAGTGGCCGCGCGAGGGCATGGGGATGGATGGCTGCCAACAAGTCGCTCCATCAGAGACGCCTCGATCGACCAGGCGCTGGATGCGCTCCATTTGCACGCGATCAACAATCGCGCCGATATCGATGGCCTTATCGAGCGGCGGCCCGATGCGCAGCGTATTCATGCGGTTCTGGATTTTTCCGATCAACGTTTCCGCGATGCTCTCCTGCATCAACAGGCGCGAACCCGCGCAGCAAACCTGCCCCTGATTGAACCAGATTCCGTCGACGAGACCTTCCACGGCGCTATCCAAGTCTGCATCTTCAAAAACGATGAAGGGGGATTTGCCGCCCAGTTCGAGTGAAAGTTTCTTATGGCTCGGTGCGGTCGCCGTTCGAATGGCACGGCCTACTTCGGTCGAACCGGTAAAGGCAATCTTGTCGATGTCTGGATGTTTCACAAGCGCTTCGCCGGTCGAACCATCGCCCGTGACGATGTTCACAACTCCTGGAGGAAGGCCGACCTCCTGGCAGATGTGCGCGAACGCGAGCGCGGTGAGTGGAGTGAACTCCGCCGGTTTCAAGACGACAGTATTACCGGTGGCTATCGCAGGCGCAATCTTCCACGCCAGCATCAGTAGAGGGAAATTCCAAGGGATGATCTGGCCGACGACCCCGCAAGCGGTGTAACCGGGAAATTCCTGTTCGAGAAGCTGTGCCCACCCGGCGTGATGGTAAAAGTACCGCGCCACGAGTGGTATATCAATGTCGCGGCTTTCGCGAATCGGCTTGCCATTGTCCAGCGTCTCGAGAACAGCGAGCCAGCGTGAGTGCTTTTGCACCTGCCGCGCAAGGGCGTAGAGGTAACGCGCGCGAGCGTGTGGAGTGAGCGCTTGCCATGCAGGCAGGGCAAAACGGGCAGCTCGCACCGCGGCATCAACATCCGCCGCGGATCCTTGCGCGACGGACGCAAGCTTTTCACCGGTGGAAGGATCGGCCGTATCGAAATATTCGCCCGCTGTTGGAGGTTGCCAAGCACCGTTGATAAAGTGTCCAAGCCTCCGGCCACTTCGATCGAGCCACGTCAGAGCTTCCCGCGGATCTTCCGGAGCAGGTCCGTAATCCATGGTCATGAATTTTTCGACGATACTCATTCGCTTCTTCCCGCTTCCTTCATCGCTGACCCACTGCTGCTGCCTTATGCCATCGGGTGGCGATACTCCGCCGAATATCTTCCGGTGGCATGGTGTTCCAATTGCCGCTCGATATCCGCCAGCATTCCGCTGACTCCAAATCGGAAGAGCTCCGCATTTAACCAGGAATTGCCCAGCTCTTCTTTCATCAAGAAGAGCCATTCGAGCGCCTGCTTCGCCGTTCGAATACCGCCGGCGGGCTTGAACCCCACTGCCATGCCCGTTTCTTGCGCGTATTCACGGATGGCGCGCGTCATTACCAGGCTGACGGGAAGCGTCGCATTGACGGTTTCCTTTCCCGTGGAAGTTTTGATGAAGTCCGCGCCAGCCATCATGGCGACGAGACTTGCCCGACCGACGTTTCGCAAGGTCATCAGGTCACCGGTTCCGAGAATCACTTTCAGATGCGCCGGCCCGCAAGCGTTCTTGAACATCGCGATTTCATCGTAAAGCGCTTGCCACTTTCCGCCGAAGACGTGCGCCCGGGTAATGACCACATCGATTTCGTCCGCACCTGCCTCGACGGAGCGCCGAATTTCAGCAACGCGTTCCGCGAGCGGAGAAAGCCCGGCAGGAAATCCCGTGGAGACAGCAGCAACGCGAATACCGCTTCCTTCGACGGCGCGGCGCGCGGTTTCGACAAACGTGTGATACACGCAAACCGCCGCGACCTTGATATTCAGGCTTTCTACGCCGAACCTCTGCACGATCTCCTGCTGCAGCGGCTGGCGCGCCTTGGCGCACAACCGGCGAACGCGCTCGTCGGTGTCGTCCCCGGAGAGCGTGGTGAGATCCATGCACGTAATGGCGCGCAAGAGCCACGCCGCCTGCCATTCTTTTTTCACGGTGCGCCGCGTGCCGATGGTTTGCGCGCGCCTCTCGACCGCACTGGTGTTCACGCGCACTTCTTTCACCCAGTCCAGGTTGAGTGGAATGCCGGAGTTTGGCTGAAGATCGCTTCCCGCATAATGCGCAATAGCTGTATCCGAAGGAAAAATCGGAGAGTGAGGCGCCTGGCTGGATGCGTTCGACGTTCGCGTGTTGTCGCGCAGAGTCATGGCAAGCTTTACCGCCTCAAGCAAAACAGCAGGCAATGTTCAATCTTACCACTTCGCCAAAGAGGGTTTACAGATGTCAGCCGCGAGACAGCCACTCTTTCTCAAATTCCGCCCGGCCGCAAAAGGATTTTTGCGTCCCTACCTTTGTCGTGGAAAGAGCAGCGTAGAGATTCGCCCGCCGAAGCGATTCTTTTTCTGGCAGGCCTTCCCCAAGGAAGACGGCAAAACTGCCGATGAAGGCATCGCCTGCGCCCGTAGTGTCCACCGCCTGGACCTTATACGCGGGGATCAGCTCGATCCCCTCCGCTCCCGCGACAAGCGAGCCGCGCTCGCCAAGCGTAATAACCACGCGCCGCATCCCCTGGCGCAGCAAAAACTCCGCGCATCTTTTCGCATCGTCGATGGATTTCACCGGCATTCCCGTCGTGACTTCCGCTTCGGTTTCGTTGGGAATGAAATAATCCGCCGCGCCAACTTCCTTGAAATCGACGGGTTGGGCGGGAGCGGGGTTCACGATGCAGCGGATCCCATTGGACTTGGCAAAGCGCACCGCGTGATAGACAGTGCGCAAAGGAATTTCAAACTGCATGACGATGGTGTCCGCCTTGCGAACCAGCGGCGCAGCCGCGTCCACGTCTTCGGGAGAAAGCAAATCGTTCGCGCCCTTTACCACGATGATGCGATTCTGCCCGTTGGGTTCCACAAAAATGGGCGCAACGCCACTGGAAACGCCTTCGGCAATCCCTACGTACGTAGCGTCAATCCCTTGCGATTCGAAATTCTTGATGGTGGCGGGGCCGAAGAGATCGCTCCCCACTTTTGCGACCATCCCCACGTTCGCGCCGCAAAGCCGCGCGGCGACCGCCTGATTCGCGCCTTTGCCGCCAAAGCCAAGGTCAAACTTTTTGCCGAAGATCGTCTCGCCGGGCCGTGGAAAAACGTCATTAAACGTTGTGAGGTCGACATTGGCGCTGCCTACGACGGCGATTAGAGACTGCCTGGCCATGACAACTCCCCCCGTCTAAACCGCGCGCGGATTATATAGGAACTCGCTCCGGAATCAGCAACAACTCTCTCAAGCCATTCGAATGGAAATCCTCGCGCTAGCCATCTGCGGAAACTCACTGGAGTCCCGCGTTTATCCTTGACAGCCTGAGCCGCCGTGACTATAAGCAGCCAGAGCAACAAACGCCAAAATCAGCGCTGCGTTCAGCGAATACCGGACGCAAACAACAATTCGCACGGCTCGGTTGGCGAAGGAGCAGCGATTCTATGTTCGTTCCTCATGCTTTCAACATCGCCCTGCTCATGATGATCACCAGCGCCATCTGTTGGGGCTCCTGGGCCAACACATACAAAGGCGTAAAGAATTACCGGTTCGAACTGTTTTACTGGGACTACGCGCTTGGCATCTTCCTGATCTCGCTGCTGCTGGCCTTTACCATGGGAAGCACTTCGAACGATGCAACGAGTTTCCTGAATAATGTGCGCGCTGCGGACGGTGCGAATTTTGTATACACGCTGGCCGGCGGCGCAGTTTTTAATCTCGCAAACTTGTTGCTTGTCGCGGGAATCGACATGGCCGGCCTGGCCATTGCGTTTCCGGTATCCATCGGGATTGCGCTGGTGGTTGGCGTCGTCTCTAGTTATTTGCTGCAGCCCAAGGGCAGCTCGGGATTGCTCGCGGCGGGAGTTGCGTTCGCCGTTATTGCGGTGATCCTGGATGGCAAGGCCTACGGAAGCCTGAAGAGGGCCGCCGGGACGGCTTCTCAAAAAAGCATCATCGTCTGCATCGTCTCCGGAGTCCTCATGGGCCTCTGGGCGCCCTTCGTCACTCACGCGATGACGCAAGGACACTCGCTGGGACCCTATAGCGTCAGCGTTTTCTTCACGCTTGGCGCGTTGGCTTCCTGCCTGATCTGGAATGTCTACTTCATGAAGCATCCGCTTGTGGGAGAGCCGGTGAACTTCGGCGAATTCTTTCGCGGTCCAGCCGCGGGCCACATGCTCGGCCTCCTGGGCGGCGCCATCTGGGGCATTGGGACAGTCTTCAATCTGGTGGCTGCGAATTTCACCGGCGTGGCAATTTCTTATGCCATCGGCCAATCCGCGCCGATGGTCGCAGCGTTGTGGGGCATTCTTGCCTGGAAGGAATTTAAAGGAGCGAATCGCAAGGCGAGAATGTTTCTCGCGCTCATGTTCTTATGCTATTTCTTTGCGATTCTTCTGGTAGCGAAGGCCAACACCGCGAATTAATTGCGAAATGCTTTTTTCTCAGGGTTGGCCTGCGATCTGTCGCGATAGCTGAATCTAGGCTGCGAAAACATTACGGACCATGAACCACAAATTTGCGGGCCGCTCCGCAAGCCGCCTCACGAACCACGGATACCAGTAAGTGCCATAAGCAACAAGCACCATGGACGTGCAACCCTCGCTCGCAAGCCGTTCTTGCTCGGCTCGCTGGATCCCATAAAGCATTTGCACTTCAAAATCTGCCTTCGCAAGCCCCTGCGTCGAAGCCAGTTCGGACAGCCGCCGTATCAAGACCAGATCGTGTGTTCCAAAGGCCGCGCGCACGCAGCGATTTTCTTTCTTTGCCGCCAGCATCGATCCAGCCAGCGCGAAATAGTTTTCATCAACGTCCTGTTTGCGCGGAAAAGCCACTTCGGCGGGTTCGTTGTACGCGCCTTTGACCAGCCTGATGGAAGGGCGCAAAGGCATGAGATTCGAAAGATCTTCCTTTGTCCGACGCAGATACGCTTGTAGACACACGCCCACATTCGGGAACATTTGCAACGCCCGCCGGTAGACTTCCAGTGTCACGTCGACGTAGTTGCTCGCCTCCATGTCCACCCAGACGATAGAATCTTTCTCCGCGCGCTCGATGATGGTTTTCAGGTTGTCAAAACAGAGGTCCGTGGAGAGATCCAGGCCAAGCTGCGTGAGCTTGACGGAAATCTCCGCTTTCAGCCCTGAATTCCGAATCTGGTCCAGCACTTCGAGATAGTGCCCGGTAACCTGTTGCGCCTCTGCGCGATCCTTGATGTTTTCGCCGAGGTGAGTAAACACGGTTCCGACCCGTTTCGTGGCCAGAATCTGAGCGGCCCCCAAAGCGTCCTTGAAATTCTCTCCCGGCATAAATCGGGAGACAGTGCTCCGGACAAATCGATAATGCGTTGCGTGATCGCGCAGCCACTGGTTTTGGGCTGCCGCAAGCAGCAGAGTTCGCATAAGACTCATGAACTTCCCACCTGTTAGGCCTTCGGATTCAGTTTCATTGGGCGAATTTCGAGCGCCCTATTCTAGACCACATTTTCATAACAGATGTTTGCTCCTCGCGAGAAGGGGTCGATGGCGTTGTTAGTGATTCGGAGTGAAGGCAGAAGCCGGGAGAGACAAAGCTTCCTTTGCAAGCGCTTCACTCATCCGGCGGGCGGCTGAAGCTTCGCGGCCAAGGCGGGCTTCACTTTCAGAGCGAACGCGCGCGACGGCCAGGAGTTCGTCCCCCGGCGTGGTGGAAAGCAGGTCCTCCGCGCGAATCATGCATGCGAAAACGAAACGTTCCGGCTGGTGCCGGCGGCGCAGAAATTGTCCGTAATTCACCCAATCGCTCGCCGCGCCGCGCGCATCGGCGAAAGGATCGTCCAGAGCCAGTGCGCGTTGATACGATTGCGCCGCTGCGGCGGCGTTTCCTTGTTTTTCCTGCAACCCCGCCCGATGCGCGAGGGCCAGACTTTCGAGAGTTTTGTCGCCAACTTTTGCGGCGAATTCGATTGCCGCGTTGTAACCTTGCATTGCCTCTGCCGGATGATTCGCCGCGGCATCCGCGTCTGCAATTTTGATGTACACGGCGAGCACCGCACTTTTCTTGTCCCGAAACTCGCCCGGATGGGCAGCAACGATTTGTAGATAGGCGCGGTAATGGCGCGCCGCCGCTTGTAATTCGCCGCGCCGTTCGAAAGCTTGCCCCAGGTAGAGCTGCGCATTGGCTTGTGAGGGATCGGCGTCCACGGCGCGCTCCCAGCTATCCACCGCCTCCTCCGCGTGGCCAAGCCTCTGAGCCAATAGGCCAAAATTTACCAGCGCATCGATGTTCCGCGGCCAGCGAGTCAGAATCTTTGCATACTGCGCGCAAGCCTCTGCGTCGCGTCCTGCCTCAATCAAGCCCCGCCCGTATGCTTCTTGTTGCGCAAAGTTGTCGGGACTGATCGCTGCCGCATGCTTGAGGGCTTCGAGTCCGGCACCGCTATTTCCAGCGGCGATCTCCGCGCGCGCAAGCCGCACTTGCACTGAGGTGTCATCCGGATTGAGTTTAGCCGCGCGCTGAAGCGCCGTCAGGTTTTCCGCCTTGCTTGCCCAGTAAAAATGAATTTGGTCGACGGCCGCCCACGAAAAAAGCAGCACGACAGCGCCGATTCGAACGGCACGAGCCGCGGTGGCCGAACCTGTAAGCCAGCCCGTCGCGGATTCGAATGCACTCGGCGCGGCTTCCGCCGCATCCCGCGTTTTCACCTCTGTGTTCAGCAGCAAACCACTGACGCGGGAGTCGCGCAATTTCCACAAAGCGCCATCGAGGACGAAGTGATGGATATTCACCAGCGCCGTAAAGGTCAGGAAACTGGCAGCGAAGTCCGCATGAAACACCCGGCTGACGATCCAAGGCCCGGGAATGAAGAGCGCAATCCCGCCGGCAATCAGCGTGACCAGATAACGCCAGAATTTCCACTGCACAGCGCCCGCAGCGCGCGCCTCGCGCCTCTGGTAATAGCTGGTGATCCAGAGGTATTGCGCCGAATGCAGCACCGCAAGAATGCCGCTGCTGTAGCGAGTCTGCGGCACTTCATGTCCACTGAATAGTTCCACGAGCGCGGGCAGGAGAAACCACAGGAATTGCGTCACTGCGAGCGTCAGGGGAGCGAGGATCGCGCGCACGCTGCTGCGGCGAGCCATGGATCTAAGCGCCCACCCGGTCGCTGCAACGTAGAACAACGCCAGTATCCCGCGCGCGGGAAGCGTGAACTTTGCAGGCAAACCGAGCGATAGAATCATTGGGTCCGCCGAAGCGCCGGTGTGAAAACTCAGCATCAATAGAAGAAATGAGGCGACGAAGGACGAATGAATCGCGTTGCGCTCCGCGGAGCTCGGCGAAAGACCCGCGCGCCTCGCGAACATCATCAGCAACCCGAAGTTTTGCCCCGTGTAGTGCCACGGGCTCCAGCAAATGTAGAGAGTAAAGATCCAAGGCAGTAGCGGGAACCAAATGTGGGCAATGACTCCGGCCAGGGCAAGCAGGAATGCGACGTGCACCGTAAATATGCGGTATTTCTGAAACTCTGTTTGCGTGTGATACGCGCGATAAACAGTCGCCATGAAGTGCGGGTAATTGAAGAGCAGCGCCAGAAAGTAGAACGCCACTGCCCAGGCCATCGAAAACGAGCTCGACGCGTAGAACGCAAGCAGCAACAGGGGCGCGGACCAAGCACCGCACCCGATAAGCAAATCGATCCACGGGCGGTAAATCCAGAGATCCCGCGTCGCAATTGTGGCCGGTCCCGATTGTTCTGGTTCAGCTGCGAGTACGCTGCTCATCTCTTCGAAGAGTAACGCACGTGGAGAGTCTTTCCCGGTGCTGCCGCAAGTCGAATGCAGAATCGGTTACTTACAGATTCGCGACGGAATCAGGAGATGGCCAGGATGCGCAGGAGCAGACCAGCCGCCACGCCCCCGAGGAGAGGACCAATCACCGGAATCGGCGCATAACCCCAATCCGAGCCGCCTTTACCGGCGATGGGAAGAATGGCGTGCGCGATTCGTGGGCCCAGGTCGCGGGCAGGATTAATGGCATAACCTGTGGGGCCGCCGAGTGAAAGGCCGATTCCCCAAACGAGGCTGCCGGCGAGGTATGGACCAAGGCCCGCCGCGGGGCCCGCTGCAGCGACGCTCTTGGAGAAAATGGCGCCAATTACGAAGACCAGTACAAAAGTGGCAATGATTTCGCTGAGCAGATTCGGAAAGAACTTGCGAATCGCCGGCGCATTGCAGAAGCAGGCAAGCTTCGCAGCAACGTCCGGCGTCTCCTTCCAGTGGGGAAGATAATGCAACCATACGAGCGCGGCCCCGGTGATTCCGCCGAGCATCTGTGCAACAAGATACGGCGCGAACTTCGCAAAATTGCCGTCACGCACCGCGAAACCCAGCGTGAGCGCAGGATTCAGATGCGCGTCGCTGCTCCCGCAAGCGATGGCGGTGAATGCGCCGGCCATCACCGCGAAACCCCATCCCGCCGTGATGACCATCCATCCGCCGCCTTCTGCTTTCGAACGCTTGAGCAGGACCGCTGCGACGACGCCATCGCCGAGTAAAACCAGTACCATCGTGCCGAGGAATTCTCCCAGCAGCGGTGATGTCATCAGAGTGAGCCTCCATCAGGGTTCAATCCAGTCGAATGAGCGCGTGACTGCTTTCTTCCACTGTTTGTAAAACTGTTCCCGCTTCGCTTCGGCCAGTTGCGGCTTCCACGTGCGATCCACCGCCCAGTTGGCCCGCAGTTCGTCCAGCCCTGAAAAGAACTTCACTGCCAGCCCCGCGGCATAGGCGGCGCCCAGTGCCGTGGTTTCTTGAATAACCGGGCGAATGACCTCGCGGTTCAGAATATCGGCCTGAAACTGCATCAACAGCTCGTTTCCAACCATGCCACCATCCACGCGCACGTTTTCAAGCGCGATTTGCGCATCCTTCTCCATGGCCTCGACTACCTCACGGGTTTGAAACGCCGTGGCTTCCAGAACCGCTCGCGCAATGTGCCCTTTGTTGGCGTACCGCGTGAGGCCGGCGATCACTCCACGCGCGTTCTCTTTCCAATAAGGCGCGTAAAGTCCGGAGAATGCCGGAACAAAGTAAACGCCGCCGTTGTCGCTCACCGTCCGCGCAAGAACTTCCACATCCGCGCTGCTCTGAATCAATCCAAGATTGTCCCGCAGCCACTGCACCAAGGCTCCGGATATGGCCACTCCGCCTTCGAGCGCGTAGTGAGCGTTGGAGCCTCCAAACTTGTACGCCACCGTGGTGAGCAGGCCAAAATTGGACGGAACCATCCGCTCCCCGGTGTTCATCAGCAGAAAGCAGCCGGTGCCATACGTGTTTTTTACTTCGCCCGGCCGGAAGCACGCCTGTCCAACCAGTGCCGCCTGCTGATCGCCAAGGATTCCACTGATAGGAACCCCGGCAATCGCACCGAGAGATGCTTCTCCGTAGATTTCGCTGCTCGATCGCACTTGTGGAAGGACGGCGCTTGGAATTTCGAACGCCGCGAGCAACTTTTCGTCCCAATCCAGTGTTTTTAGATTCAGGAGTTGCGTGCGGCTGGCGTTAGACACGTCGGTTATGTGCGCTCCGCCTTGCGCTCCGCCGGTCAAGTTCCAGAGGAGGAAGGTATCAATATTTCCGAAAAGCAGCTCGCCGGCCGCGGCTTTTTCACGGGCTCCGGGAACATTCTCAAGAAGCCAGCGCAGCTTCAAACTGCTGAAGTAGGTGCTGAGAGGCAACCCGGTTTGGAGACGAAAGCGGTCCTGTCCGCCATTCCCGGCGAACCGCGCCACTTCCTCCGCGACGCGTGTGTCCTGCCAGACGATGGCATGTGCAATCGGTTCACCCGTGCTTCGCTCCCAAACGAGGGTGGTCTCCCGCTGGTTGGTGATGCCGATCGCCGCCAGGTCCGACGCCCGCAATCCGCGCTGGTCCAGCGCTTCGCCGATCACCTCCTCGGTGCGCCGCAGAATTTCCAGCGCGTCATGCTCGACCCATCCCGGCCGGGGGAAAATCTGCTCGTGCTCTTTCTGCGCCACCGCCACGACGCGCGCGGACTTGTCAAACACCATGAACCGCGTGCTGGTGGTGCCTTGATCGATTGCGCCAATGTAGCTTTTCACTGAAACGGTCCTCAATTTGCGCCGCGCAACATACTACGCAATGGTCGCCGGTCGCGCTAGGCAAATGGGTAGCAGCCCTGGAGTCGGCCCCTTAAGAAAGTGACTGGTGAACCTACTCATGATATATGCCTTTTTGGCCCCGATACTGCATCTAAGGATGTGGAGATAGATAAAGGAAGCTACTACGATGATGAAAAAGACTGACGTAAACCGTATTGCCTTAATGCTGGGGACACTTGCCCTGGCATTGGGATTTTTTACAGCTCGCGCTGTCGCAGCAGGGCCCGGAAATGTCACGGTCACGGTGACCGCCGTGGGAAAAAAGGACACCACCCCGCCGGCTATCAGCAAGGATGATGTGCAGGTCTATGTGAGCAAGGAGCGCAAGCAAATCGCCGATTGGCGCCGGGGCGAAAAACTGTATCTCGCGGTGGTCATCGACGATTCGCTGGATGTCGGCGTTGCCAGCCAGTGGAGCGATCTGAAAGCGTTCTTCGCGGCGCAGCCGGACAGCACCTATATTTCTGTAGGCTACGCTCGCAATGGAGCGGTTACGCTCGCGCAGGATTTCACCAACAACCACGAACTCGCCGCCAAGGCTTTGCGCATCCCCACGGGCGGCGGCGCGTTCGCAAGTCCGTATCTTTCGATTCTGGATCTAATGAAGCGTTGGCCGGCTTCCGGTGACCGGCGCTCCATTCTCTTGATCTCCTCCGGCGTCGACTACTTCCGCGGCGGTGGTTTCGGCCCGAAGAGTCCGGACCTCGATCCTGCCATCGAACGGGCTCAAAAGCAGAACATCAACATCTGGTCGATCTACGCTCCGGATGCCGGACACAGGTCGCACGGATTTTTCCGGACCTCCACCGCTCAGTCAAACCTCGGCCAGCTGTCGGATGAAACCGGCGCCGAATCCTATTCTCTCGGCACCGGCATGCCTGTCACATTCAAGCCCTGGCTGGATGAGATCGGTGTGCACCTTGGCAACCAATACCTTCTGACCTTTAATGCGAGCGGCCAGAAGAAAGGGCGCTTCGAACGCCTCCGCGTTCACACGGAGCTTCCCAACACCGAGTTCATGGCGCCGGCCCAGGCTTATCTGCCGCCTGCAACGGCCGTGCAATGACGCCGCAATCACACTCACTCTGAAGAGTTGGAGGCGCGGACGATTTAGTCCACGCCTCTCTTCTTTTCGGTGATTCGAAGGTGCCGCTTACCCAATTTTCTTGCTTTGCAATTTTCCCTAATCGTCCGAGCCTGTGAGCGCAGCCGCCCGTGTGGAATCGCGAATCACCAGCTCCGGATTCATCTTCTGCCGCGAAATTCTCCAATCCCGTTTCTCCACGCCCGCGTTCACACCTTCCATAATGATATTGACGGCCTGGTTCCCCATTTCTTCCAGGGGTTGCCGCACGGTGGTCAACGACGGCGCAGCGAGCGCCGACAGTGGCACGTCGTCAAATCCCACGACCGAACAATGTTCCGGCACCTTCACGCCCGCCTTGGTCAGCGCGCGGATGGCGCCCAGCGCCGTCATGTCATCGAATCCCATCAGCGCCGTGAAGCGCTTCCTTCGCTGCAATAATTCTTCCGTGAACCGGTAGCCGCCTTCAAATCCGGAATTCGGGTCGAACGAATCCGGAAGTTGCAGCACCAGCGCCGGATCGATTTCCAACCCCACCGAATGCGCATATTTTTGTATCCCGCGCCAGCGTGGCGCGCTGTCAATCAGCATTTTTGGCCCGCGAATGAACGCGATCTTGCGATGTCCGAGGTGGTGCAGGTGCTCCAGCGCCAGCCGTCCGCCCGCTTCGTTATCCACCATGACCGAGCCCACCGTGTCGCCCGGCAATTCGAATCCAATCGTGGCCGCGGGAATATTCCGTTTACTGAGGTCGGCTAGCAGATGGATGTCCACAAAGAGCCAGTTGGCCACCACGATCAGCGCTTCGACGTGATGATCGAGCAGCATCTCCAGATACCGTTCGAATCGGTTTCTCTGGTTGTGCGCGTCCGCAAAAATCTGCACGTACGACGATTGGTAGAGCGCATTCTCGATGCCCCGCAGCACCGGAATGCAGAACGGGTCGGCGATGTCGAAAAACATCACTCCCACGCTGTGGCTCCGCTTGCTGCGCAGAAATCGCGCCATGGCGTTCGGCCGGTAGCCGAGTTTTTTCGCCGCGTCTTCAATGCGCTTTTTCGTAGCCGGCGCGATGTAGCGCGCCAGCGGCGCGTTGTTCAGTACGATGGAAACCGTAGCCGGAGAAAAGCCGCTGGACTTCGCGACATCCCGCATCGTCACCGTGAGATCCTTGCCGCTCCCCCGCTTCACGCTGGCTCCTTTGGAGGCACTATCATCCGGCGGTTGCGGTTCGAATTGCAATGTTCGTCGCTCCACTTGTCCGTGCTCGTACTATTCGGCGGGCACTTCGAATGACATGGTCTTGCGGAAACCTGATGTTTTCCACGCGCCGTAAATCAGGCCAACAGTCACCCAGATCGCGCCAAGTTTCTTCGCCGGCATGCTGAGCTGCAGGAAAATGTAGCCGCAGATTGCGAATCCCAGCACCGGCCACACAACCGGCCACACCGTTTTCCGCTCCGCCCGCAGGAAATACCGCACAAACGCGGCCGCATTCACGCCCATGAACGCGATAAACGCGCCAAAATTGAGCATCTCCGCGCCCCGTTCATAAGACAGAAAAAACGAGCCCGTCAGCGCGATGGCCCCGATCAGGATCACGTTGTTTGCGGGGATCCGTGTCTTTGCCGTGATCTTGCCGAAAAATCCCTTGGGCAGCGCATCGTTCCGCCCCATGCCGTACAGCAGCCGCGCGGCCGCGAGCTGCGCGCCCATGCCCGAACCGATGTTGGCGATCAGGATCGTGAAGTTCAGCAGTTGAAACAGGAAAAATCCGCCCACCTGTCTGGCCACCAGAGGAAACGCCGATTCCACTTGGTCCGCGGGAAACGGCTTCGACCCCCACACCAGCTGCGCTGCGTAAACTTCCAGCGACGACAAGACTCCCGTCACCACGCACACCAGCACGGTGGCCAGCAGGATGTTCCGCCGCGGGTTCTCCACTTCTTCCGAAAATGTTGAAATTGCATCGAACCCGATGTATGTCAGCACCGCGATCGAAGTACCGTGAAAAATCGAATTCAGATTGAACGTCGCCGGATTGTAAAACGGCTGCGTAAAAAATCCCGCGCCATACTGATGTAAGCCCAGCAGAAACCGGATCACGAATCCGAAAAATACGATCACCACGATCGTCATCCCCGCCGCAAGCACGTCGTTGATCCGCGCCGAAGTCTTCACCCCGCGGAGATTCAGCACTGTGAACGCCGTCGCATAGAAAATCGCCAGCGCCCAGTACGGCACTCCCGGCAAGATGTTTTGCGTCAGCTTGCTGCACAGGATCGTGCAGATCAGCGGGTTGAGGATGTAGTCCATCACCATCGCCCAGCCCGTCAAGTACCCAAGCCCGGGATGAATTTCCTGCCCCACGTAGGTGTACGCGGATCCCGCGCTCGGGTATACGCGCGCCAGCATCCCGTAACTGATCGCCGTGAACAGCATGGCCACCATGGCGATCAGCAGCGTGGTCACCACGTGCCCGCCCGCCGCGTTGTTCACGATGCCGTAGAGTCCCATCGGCGCGATCGGCTGGATGATCACGATCCCGATGATGATCAGGTTCCACAGCGTCAACGTACGCCTCAGGCGTGGGCCCGTACTCGCCGCAGTTTCGTTGCTCAAGGTTTCGTCCTTCTCGCAGAAGAGCTATGGTCCCTGGCGGTCACGCTTGCGCCTGGCGGAACTCTCGATGTTACCGGAACAGGCCTCTGCCACCCGCACCCAAGATACCCTGTATTGAATCGTTTCAATACAGCAGTGTGCGCAAATTCCCCCGCTTCTGCAACAGCAAAAGCGAACTCCAGGTGAATCGCCGGCTCTTTCAAACTTTGCCTGCCATTTTTTGGCCTGCACTTCCGTACAGGTGCCAAAATCCACAGGCCGGTATCTCTTGGCTCACGCGAGCCTCGATTTGACGGCAACGATGACCTCCATGACAGAGTCTAATTAAGTAGGCGCCCGGCCCGCAGCATAGGGAAACTCTTGGGAACAGGGTCCATGGGCGAAGCACCTCTCGAGAACCAGCACAGTCGCGCGGCCATCTTCCTCGCGCACGCCGGCGGCTTCCTTTTCATCGTTGCCGCCGCTTTCTGGCTGCGGCGCATTACTCTGCCACCCGATCCCCTCCTCCAAGGCTATCTTCAGGTTATCTCCGGTCTCCTGGCTTTTGTTTTCACCGCCGTCACACTGGTCCGTTTCCAGGGCACGCAAGACCGCATCTCTCTGATTCTCGGTGCGGGCTTCTTCCTGTCCGGTGCGGCGCTGACGGCCAGCAGCGCGCTTTTCTTTCAATTCTCGGTCGATGCGCCCGTTCGGCTTCTTTGGGCGCCGGTGGCGTGGTGGCTGGGAAGGATGATTCTCTCGCTCCTGCTCATTGTTGCCTTGCTCGTGGATCGCTTCATCCCGCGCTCACGTCACCCGCGCCGCGAAATCGCTGGCGCGTTGCTGGCCGTGGTTGCATTGACGTATGCGATCACCGCGGCACTTCGCGGATTTCTTCCCGAAGTTTCACGCCATCCCGGCACTTTTTTCCCCACCCCGCAACAGTTGCTTCCCGGCGCTATTTTCCTGGTGAGTCTCATCTGGTACCGCCGCCGTCTGCAGGTCGAGGACTCCGCCTTTGACCGTTCCATCTATATCGCGGCCTGGCTGAACGTGGCGGCACAGCTTTCCGCCGCGGAGTCGGGCCGCCTCCTCGACGCGCCCTTTGTTTTCGCCGAAGCCCTCACTGTGCTGAGCTATGCCATCGCGCTCGGTGGCGCGCTGATCGATAACGCGCGTCTGTTCGAACAGGTTCGCCATCTGGCCGTCAGCGATCCGCTCACTGGCCTGGCGAACTACCGCCGCCTGCTCGACGTCCTCGAAAACGAGACCGAGCGCACCAACCGCAGCGGCCGGTCATTTTCCGTCCTGCTGCTCGACCTCGATGGCTTGAAAAAAATCAACGATAACTACGGCCATCTCGTTGGTAGCCACGCCATCTGCCGCCTCGCCGATGTGCTTCGAATCCACTGCCGCGCCATCGACACGGCGGCGCGCTACGGCGGCGACGAATTTGCTCTTGTTTTGCCGGAAACGCAGGAGGAGGAAGCCAAGCGCGTTGCCAATCGCATCCGCGAAGTGCTGGCCAATGACGATGAACAGCCGCCGCTTTCCGCGAGTATCGGAATTTCCGTTTACCGCGGAGACGGTGAGCGCATCGAAAAACTTCTCTCCGAAGCCGACCGCCACCTTTATGAGGAAAAAGCTCGGCGGGGAAAGCGCGCTGCTGCCGCGACCCATCCCCGCCGTCGTACCCCAAAAACTTGATCGGTGATGCCGGATTCTGCTATTTGTTCGAATCCCCACCGGAAGCGTAGGGCGCAAGCTGCTCGGTGATCTTCGCCTTATCTCCCACCACCACAATGGTCATCTGATCCGGCTTGATATATTGCGCCGTCATGCGTTGCACATCCGCGGGCGTGACCGCGTTGACCTTTTGCACGTAGGTCTTCAGATACTCTTCGCCGAGGCCCTGTAGGTCCACATACCGTAGCTGCCCGATCAGCGCCCCTCGCGTGGAATTCTGAATCACGAAAAGGCCCGAAATATAGCTCTGGATACCCTGTAACTCCGCCGTGCTTGGCGCTTCCTTCTGCAAGCGCTCGACCTCGAAAAAGATTTCCTTCAACGATGGCCCGGTCGCCGCCGTGGTAACGTCCGCCGTTTCGATCCAGTAGGCGTCGTGCACCCGCCGCGAGATCTGGCTGTTCGGCGAATACGTGTAGCCCTTCTGCTCGCGAATGTTGGAGGTGATTCGCGACCCGAACGATCCGCCGAGCAGTGTATTCGTCACGCCCAACGCAATATTGTCGGGACTGTCCGCCGGAGGAACCGGCAAGCCCACGAAGATTGTGGACTGCGCCGCTCCCGGACGATCGGTAACGTCAAGCGCGCGCTTCGCTTGGGTTTTTGGCGTCACGCTTGTGGCTGGCGTCCCCTTCGCCCAGCCGGAAAAACTTTCCGCAATCGCTTTCTTCACCGCAGCGCCGTCAAATCTTCCCGCCACGTAGAGATGCGCCCGCGCCGCTACGAAATTTGCTTGATAAAACGCCTTGATGGCTTCGATGGTCTGTTTCTGGATATCCTCCGGCGCGGGAAGAACCCGTCCGTAAGGATGATCGCCATACAAGATTTTGCGGAAGCGTTCCGTGGCCATCTGCTGAGGAATCGAGCGCGCCACCGTAACTTGGCGCAACGCGTCATTCTTCAGCCGTGCGAGCTCCGATTCTGGCAGAAGCGGATGCAGCGAAACATCCGCCAGAAGCTTCACGGCCTCTGGCCCGAACTCCGTCAGCACATCCGTTGTAAATGCGCTTTCGTCCTCGCCGATCCCCACGCCAAGGTCTCCGCCCATTTGCGCGAACTCTTCCGCCACTTGTTTTGCGCTGCGGGTCGTTGTTCCTTCCTTCAGAAGATTTCCCAGCACGGAGGCCAGGCTGTACTGCTCCGGCGTCTGATTCGCAGTGCCCACGCGCACCACCAGGCTCACCGTCACTTTCGGCAGCGTGCCGTATGGCACCAGTGTCACCTTCATGCCGTTCGGTAGCGTGTAGGATTCGTGCGTGGGCAAGGTAAACGGTTTCGCGGGGCCGCCGGCGGGCGGCGTCTGTTTTTGCGCCAAGGATGGCGCGGCGAAAATAGCCAACGCCGCAAGGACCAGCAGGAACTTCTGTGCGCGCATCGTAGTCATCTGTGTTCGGCTCCTTTTACTGGTTCTTCGCCGGCGCTGCTGCTGCCGGCGCGGCTTGGGGGTTGAGTACGATTACTGTTCGATTCTCGGGCCGCAGATATTCCTGGGCCGTTTTTTGGATCTGTGCGGGTGTCACCTTTTCGAATTCGGCAACCAGTGAATTGATTCGCGCCGGATTGTCGTCGAAGAGCGCAAAGCTCGCCAGCAGGTCCACCAGTCCGAAGCCGCCTTGCCCGCCGATCGTGTCGTACAGGTCGGAGCGCAGTTTGATCCGCGCGCGGTCGAGCGTCTTCTGATCCACCGGCTTGCTCCGCAGCGGCTCCATCACCCCTCCCATGGCCTCCAGGATCGTGTCTGGACTGGTCGCCGGGTCATAGATCATGTTCATGATGAAGAGCATCGGCCCGTCGTAGTCATAGGCGTTGCCGAGAAGATTGATGCCGCCGTTGACGCTCCCCGTCAGGCCGCGCTTTTGCACCAATTCTTGATGCAACAGGCTGTCGTCGCCTTCGATCAGCAACGAATCGATTAGCACCATCGCGTAATAATCCGGCGTATTACGGTCCGGCATGTGATATCCCACGGCGATGGCCGGCCGCTTCGCCAGCGCATCCGTTTTCGTAACGCGCTTCTCTTTGTCCTGCTTCGGTTCGGTCAGGTCCGGCACCGGAGGCAGCTGAGACGGCTTCAGTGGACCGAAGTATTTCTCCACGAATTTCTTGGCATCCGCCGGCTCGAAATCTCCAACAATCGCGAGTGCCGCGTTATTCGGCGCATAGTACGTTTTGAAAAAGTCCTGAACGTCTTTTAGCGTTGCGGCGTCAATGTCCTTCAGATCTCCATAAAAATTGTGCGCATTAAACCAGTTAGCGTTTGCCGCCATCGGCATGTCGATCCACGGGAACCCGCCATAGGGACGATTCAGCACGTTGACCTTCACTTCGTTGCCGACCACGCCCTGCTGGTTCTTCAGGTTGTCTTCGTTCACCGCCAGCCCGCCCATGCGGTCCGCTTCCGCCCACAACGCCGTCTCCAGCTTGTTGGAAGGCAACACTTCGAAATAATTCGTGAAGTCAAAGCGGGTCGATCCGTTCAGGATGCCGCCGTTCTGTTGTACCAGCCGGATGTATTCCATCTTTCCCAGGTTTTGCGATCCCTGGAACATCATGTGTTCGAACAAGTGCGCGAATCCTGTACGGTCGCGCGGCTCAATGCGGAACCCGATGCGGTAGTACACACCCACACAAATCGTTGGCGCCGTATGATCCGGCGAGAGTACAACGCGTAGCCCGTTGGACAGCTTGTAATACTCCACTGGAACCTTGAACTCCGCGGCGCTGCCAGGCCCCGCGCTCGCCGCTGAACTGCACAGTAAGATCATCGCTGCCAGCACCACCAACGCCCGCGCAGCGCGGTCAATTTTCAGAACCATTTTTCCTCCATACTTCCTTGCGGATTTCGGTTAGGCGTTTTGCCAAGGCGGAAGGACAATCTTCGAACCACCCCATTCATACAAGACGTATCCCGCTGCCGGAAGTTTCAACCGTCCTTCCGGTCTTTGCTCCGGGCCGTCAGTATACCGCACGCTTCTGGATCGTGCTCTTTGTTGCCAGCGAAAACCGCGCTTCCGGTTGCGTCCGGTCCAGCAGCCGCCCGGTCACATATTCCCCCACTGCCGGACCATGCTTGAATCCGTGCCCAGAACCGCCGCCGACGAACCAGACGTTTTCGATCCCCGGATGCCGGTCAATTAGGAAATCTCCATTCGAAGTGTTCTCGTACTGGCAGACGCGCGTCTCCACGATCGGCGCATCCTTCAAGGCGGGAAACCGCCGCTCCACGTAGGCTCGAACTCTTTCCCTCATCACCGGTGCGACGATGCGGGACTGCGTGTCCGGATCGATGCGTTCTCCATGCTCGTCAAACGCAATCTTCAATCCGCGGCTCTCGAGATCCGGCATGCCATAGTAGAGATCCTCTTGAAACAGCCACGTGGGCAGCGCCGGCGGCGCAAACCGTGTGTCGCCGCCCGGTATGCCAAAGAAAAAGACTTCCTGGCGGGATGGGAAGATGCGTGGACCAAGAATTTCCGGAAATACTTTGCCCAGCCAGGCGCCGCACGCGAAAACGAATTCGCCTGCGGCGATTCGCTCACCGCGGCTTGCGGCAACATGTTCCACACGGCCCGATCCCGTGGGCTTGATGACCTGCGTGCTGCAATACTCCACCCCCAGCCGCAGCGCGTCTTCTACCAGTGCGGCCACCGCGCGACGCGCCATCAGCACACCGCTATTCGGCTCCAGAATCCCCGTCTTGATGTCTTCAAACGATACTTGCGGGTATTTTTTTTCGAGCGCCGCGCGGTCCATCTCTTCAAACGGTATTTTGCATCGTCGTAGCGTCGAAACCGTTTGCCGCAGCTGTGCGTCGTTATCGCCGCCCAGCCACAGCACCCCGGTTTGATGGAACAGCGGCGCTTTCGCGGCGGCAAAAAACCTCTTCCATTGCTCCAGCGAATTCTGTGACCACAGCGTGTACAGTTCATCCGCACCATAGCCCATTCGAATGATGCGCGATTCGCCCCCCGAACTCGCTCGCGCATTCGCCGGCCCATACGCATCCGAAAGAATGACCTTCTGGCCGCGTTTCGCCAGGTGCCACGCCGTCCACGCGCCAAAAACTCCCGCGCCGATCACTGCTACGTCGTATGTTTTTTGTGCGCTCAAGGTGTTTGCATCCTATCGCAACCCGGACGAAACAAAAACTCAACTTGTAGGAAATTGTAATCCACTAATTTTATGTGAAGTATTTTTCTTCAGCGCTGGAAAGCGGCGGCGAGCTGTTTTCCCCAATGCGATAGGTGATTGAGCGACTCCGTGTGCGTAGGATCGAGGTGCAGCGGCGTGACGGAAACATCTCCGGCAAAAATCGCTTCGTAATCCGTGTTCGGCTCGACATCTCTGTCGATTTTCTGCTCGTACAGCCAGAAGTAGCTTCGCCCGCGTGGATCTTTTCCTTCCGTCAGCTGATTGCGCGTGATTTTCTTCGATTGCCGCGTGAATTTCACTCCGCCCTTCCACGGCTCCGGCACATTCACGTTCAGCAAAACTTGATCCGGCAATCCTTCCTTCAGAATCATTTCCGCCGCGGCACGCGCCACTCGCGCTGATGTTTCGAATTTTGCTTTCGCGCCTTTCGAACACAGCGAAATGGCCAGCGAAGGAATGTGGTGTAGCGCACCCTCGCGCGCCGCGCCCACCGTTCCCGAGTAATAAATATTTTCCCCGAGATTCGCGCCGTGGTTAATTCCGGAAATCACCATGTCCGGTTTTTCCGGCAAGAGTTTATGCAGCGCCACAATTACGCAGTCCGCCGGGGTTCCGTCAATTGCCCACACTCGCTCTCCCGCCGGGTGGCACACAATCGGCTGCCGCAGCGTGAGCGATTGCGCTGCACCGCTCTGTTCCCGGCTCGGCGCAACAATGCTCACGGTCGCGAATCCTTCGAACGCCGCGGCCAGCGTTCGAAGCCCCTCGGCCTGGTATCCATCATCGTTTGTCAGCAGAATATGCGTCATTCGTCTTATGAGTGCGGAACCAGTCCCGGTCTGCCCAGCATAAATTGAAGAAGACTGGGCGTGATGACTCTAGAGAATCTTCAGGCCAATGAAACGAGCTAATTTTCTCTGCGGCATCTCGAGCTGAGCGTTCCACAAAAGATTCCCAACTCTCGCCCTTCACTGGATCGCAGTTCGTCACGTAAATTGCGGGTCCGGATTTTGTACGAATTGCAGTCCGTATGCCGCTTTCTCCGATCAACCAAAGCTCAATGCCCAGAATGGCATAGCCGTTTTTGCGGAGCCAGTCTAAAGCATTAGCGCAATCCTTTTGTTCCCACGCTAAGTCTTCGCCATTTACAAAAGCGCTTGCGGTAAGTCGTTCTGGGAGATCTTTGAGAATAGTTGGTTTCATAAATGCAGAAATGGTCGGGGCGCCCGGATTTGAACCGGGGACCTCACGCACCCCAAGCGTGCGCGCTACCAGACTGCGCTACGCCCCGACCGGGGCGCTGACCGCCACAGGCCAAAAACTCAGCAGGCCGGATCGAAGAGGGAATCAGCATTTACAGGCTATCACCGCCGTTCAAGAAGCGTCAAGAAAGCCCGCAGCGTATCGCGCAGATCCAGAAGCATCTTGCGATTCAACAATTGCGCGGAACCTTCCGCCGCAGAATTCGCGGACGCCTGGCTTGCCATACCATCGTTCGAATCCCAGGCACCGTCGTGGTCGCGGAGGTGGCGGCGGGCGCCGGCTATGGTGAACCCTTCATCATAAAGCAATCGTTTGATGCGGAAGACCATGTCCACGTCTTCCTGGCGATAGAGGCGGCGGCCGCCGGAACTCTTAAGAGGTTGGAGCATGGGGAATTCGGTTTCCCAATAACGCAGAACGAACGGCTTCAAATCGGCCAAGCGGCTGACATGGCCGATGTTATAGAGGCCTTTTTCGGTGGCGGTTTGCGCGGCTGTGCCGTTGCTTGGCATTCGTTCGAAATCCTGCCGGGAAGGGGGACGCGGATATCGTAACAGTTTGCGGGGAATTGCTGTAGAGGGAAGCGAACCTTAGTTGCCGCGCGAAGACTTTTCATTATGCGCAGAACTTTCACCGTCCAAGGGCTCGGTGCTTCGCAATTATTCGGGGTTGTCCGAAGAATCGCCGCCGCGCGAAGGTTTTGCACCGCGGGACGATTTGCCGCCTCTGGAAACTTTTTCTGCACGCCGGGATTTGTTGAAGCGCGAAGTTTTTTCAGCACGCGAAGGTTTTTCGTCGTGCGCCGGGCCGTCGCCGCGCTTACGAAGGCGCTGGATGAAGCGGATGGGAGTGCCGAGGAAGTCGAACTTTCCGCGAAGCTGATTTTCCAGGAAGCGTTCGTAGCTGAAGTGCAGCGGGGCTTTCTGATTGGTGAAAATGAGAAACGTAGGCGGACCGATTTTTGCCTGGGTGATGTAGTAGATGCGCACGGGGCGGGCGCCGGGCGTGGTACCGCGCTGAAGGTCGACATCTTCCTTGAGCCAATTGTTGAGTGCTGGAGTGGAGATTCGTCTGCGGCGCGCTTCCCAGCACTGGTTAATCAGCGGAAAGAGCTTGTCCGCTCGTTCGCCCGTTTTCGCGGAAAGAAAAACGATCGGCGCATAGCTGAGGAATTTCAACTTTCCGCGAATCATTTTGTCGTACTCAAACATGAGGCGGCCAGCGTCGAAATTTTCCGGTTTGTGGCGTTCGCCGGGCGCGCGCCTGGATTTTCCTTTCGCGGAAGCGGCGTCACGCGAAGCAGCATTGCGAGCGGCTTCGACGGCGAGATCCCACTTATTGATCACGATGACCACGGAGCGGCCGGATTCTTCGGCGTAGCTGGCGATTTGCGCGTCGCCTTGGGTGACACCCTGTTCGCCATCGACGACGAGAAGAGCAACGTCGCAGCGCTCCAGGCCGCGGCGAGCCATCACCACGCTCAGTTTTTCCGCTACGAGCGTGGTTTTTCCTTTGCGCCGAATACCCGCAGTATCGACGAATCGATACGTGCGGTTCTCGCGCGTGATTTCCGTGTCCACGTTATCCATGGTGGTGCCGGGAATCGGCGAAACGATAGAGCGTTCCTCACCGGCCATGCGATTCAGCAGCGTGGATTTGCCGACGTTGGGCCGCCCGATGATGGCCACTTCGATGGCCTCGGGTAGTTTTTCTTCGGTGGCTTCGTCGGAGAATGTTTCGCCATGCATCGAGGGCGCAGCGTGCTGCGCCCCTACAAGGGAAGGGGAGAACGAGTCTGGATAAAATTGCGCGAGGGCATGGTCGAGAAGATCGTCGACGCCGGTGCCATGCTCGGCAGCGATAGGAAAGACGGGAGCGCCGATGCGGTGGAAAACAGCGGCGTTCGATTCCTGCGACATGGCGTCGACTTTGTTGACGGCAATCACGAAAGGCTTGCCGGTGGTGCGCAGGAGGCGCGCCAGCTCTTCATCGAGAGGCGTGAGGCCTGCCTGGCTATCCACGACCAGAACGAGCAGGGCGGCCTTCTTAATGGCGACATGCGCCTGGCGCAGGATTTCCTGCGGGATCAGGGCGCGGTCGTCGGGGACCAAGCCGCCGGTATCCACGATTTCCAGGGCGCGGCCGCGCCATTCGGCTTTGCCGTAAATGCGATCGCGCGTGATGCCGGGCTCGTTGGTGACGATGGAGCGGCGCGTGCCGGTGAGGCGGTTAAAGAGCGTGGACTTGCCGACGTTGGGGCGTCCGACGATCACGAGCGATGGAAGGCTAGTAGTCATGAAACTGGGTGTTGGTGTAGTCCTTCAGTGTAGCGCAGGAGGGGAGGAAGTAATGAAGCAATGAGAAAGCGAGGTAAAGAGCAATTGAGAATCGTTGGCGGTCTCTTGCTGCCAATATCAGGGAGGCCTGTCGCGCGTTCCAAAAGGGGAATTTGCACTGAGGGTGACACCCGGCAGTTTTTAGAAAGAGTGTGGAGGCATCTGATTGCAAAGGATTTGTGAAACGCTATTGGTGCAAAGAGCGAAAAGAGTGAGCAAAGAGCGAGGCAGGGGTTGAAATGCCCAGCTCCGAGCAACTCGAAGCAGGCGGTTGCAGCCGTGCCCCCTCCCTGGTTTTTGTAAGGATGTGATTCGGCGTGAGTTAGCGAGTGGGGGGCTGCTAAGGATGTGAGCGATAAGGATTTAGGGGCGAGGCCAGCGGCAGAGTGTGAGTGCGGGAAGGACCAGCGAGGGTGGCAGCTCACTGTCACGCAGAATATTAGCACAGGAGTACCGTACCCGTCAAGTTAAATTTAGGGGCAGATCAGGAAGTAGCTGAGGGGAATGGAGTTAGGCCGTTTTCAATTTTGGCTTGGTCTTGCGGGTGGATTTGCCATTTTTCGCCAGGAGTTCGCGTTCCGCGCGAGTCCAGTCGTCGAGGGGATTGCCGGGAGCGCCGGCGCGCTCAAGATATATCTCATAGGCACGAAGAGCAATGTCCTCGTGTTCCGGATGTTTTCCGTTGGAGGGCGTTTTTTTCATCTTCGGCGAGGCAATTTTTTTCGTGGTTGGCATCAAGTTTCCCCATTTAGAGGGAAGTTCCATTGTAGCCTCGCCAAGAATTGCGTGTCACGAAAAATTCGGATGCTGGCTAGTCGAATTTCTGAACAGTGCAAGATGAGGAGGCCAAAGGGCGTGAAGGCAGTAAAGGAAAAGGGCCCCGGCACTGAGTGGCGGGGCCCTTTTGCGCAAATGGAGCAGACTGGTTAGAAGATGATCTTGCCAACGAGCTGCATGTTGAAAGGCTCGCCGGGCCCGAGGCCAGGAGCGCCGTTGAAGTCGCCGATGGTGTCGGTAACGGTTCCCGTTCCGTAACCGTTGACGGAGCCGGGGCCGGAGGCAAAGTTGACGCGGTTGAAGAGGTTATACATTTCGGCGCGAAGCTGGATTTTAACGCGCTCCTTGATGGGGATGTTCTTGATGACGGAGAAATCCACATCCTTAAAGCTGGGTCCGTAGAATTTATTGCGAGCGACGTCGCCGGCTGGGTCCGTTGGCCCCGTGCAGCCCGCTGCCCCAGGAACACAGAAAGCCGCGGGGTTGATCCACTGGACGCCGGGGATCGATTTGGAGAAGCTGTGAGACACACCAGCGAAGGGGTCTCCAATCAAATCGACGTTGGGGCGAGTGATATCCCAAGGCTGGCCGCTATGGAAATTCCACAAGCTGGCGAGCTGCCAGTCGTGGAAGATATATTTCTTCCAGCCGTTGGCCCAACCACCATTCGGAATATTGTAATTGATACCTACGGAGAGAAGGTGCCGCGTGTCGTAATCGCTGTTGCCATAATCAAACTTGGGATTCAGGCTGTCCGCGATGACGGCACGGTATTCGCTGATCTCATCCAGGGAATGGCCGTAAGTGTAGCTAGCCTGCGCCGACACCCCATGCCAAGTACGCACCCTGAAGGTGGTCTGCAGGGCGTTGTAGTTGGAGGTGCCGGTGCTGTTCAACTGAAGGATGGAGCCGACGTTCGGATAGACGGCATTAAGGGGACCCTTTAGGGGAGTCGCACCGGTCCCCGGGGTTGGATTGAGGTTGTTCATAATGTTGAGCTTGCGTCCCTCGCTGCCGACATATCCGATTTGCAAGACGGCTGAATTGCCAAGGCTCTTTTCCACCTGCAGGCTATAGTTAAAAAAGTAGGGGGTTTTGAAATTCTGACTTACCGAATAGACGCTATATAGATTCGATCCACCTACATAATCCGGAACGCCGCAGCCAGGTTCCGTAGTGAAGTTCAAGCTGGTGCAAGGCGTGACTGCTGGAAAGATTGAGCCGGTCGGAGTGGTCGTCTGGATGGTCTGCCAGTTGTAGCCACTCAACGTGTAGGTGGATACGGGAGAAGGTCCCGTGGGATTGCCCTGCAAGCCGCTGGCCGCATTGATGGGCGGGCGGAAGTCCAGGAACGGGTTCATATTGATCTGGTCGTAGAAAACGCCGATTCCGCCGCGGACAACGAGGTCGCCCCGCCCCGTTGGCTGGTAGGCAAAACCGAACCGCGGAGCGAAATTGTTCTTGTCCGGAGGATAGATGTTACTGATGCCTTTACCTTGAACGAGGAGCCCTCTCCCCGGGATGAAGACAGGGAGGTCATTGTTATCGCTATGGAGCGGCCCGAAGTATTCGTACCGCATACCCAGGTTCAGACTGAGCTTCCGAGTTACCTGCCAGGCGTCAGAGAAGAAGAGGTCGAAGCCAGTGACCTTGATGAAACGCTCGGGATTGCCTACGGCAATGGACGAGCCGCAGGCGGACTTAGCTGGCTGGCCGGCAGGCACGGTGCAAGTTGACACATCGCCGGCAAGAAAATCGGCTAGTGCCTCGGCATTTGCAAGGACGTTCGTTGTGGAGTTTGTTCCTAGCAATGCGGTGCACGCGGCGGTAGGAGATGCAGCACCGCATCCGGTAGCCCCACTCCAAGGTCCCTGAAGCCCGTCAAAGACAAATTTTCCGGTCCCCCGACGATGATAGAATTCATTGACACGCCCCTGCCGGATCTCACCCCCAAAGCGCATCTGGTGCTTCCCCCTGACATAGGAGGCAATGTCCGTGAGGTGCAAAGTGAGGTCATAGCGGCCTTCCGGTGGCGTGAGACCAATCTGCTCGAAATTGCCGATGACGATGTTTGGAGCTCCCAAGATGGGTTGGCCATGATTGGTGGCGTCGGGGCTAAGGAACAGGCCCATGGCCTGGGTATTGAAGCTGTTATTGAAGTCGTGGAAGAGCTGATTGAAATAATTTCCACCGACGAGAATCTGGTTGGTGAGATTGGATTGAAACGTGGTGTTCAGAACCAGCGAGTAGTTGTAAACGTGAATAGGGGCGACTTCAAAATAGTACTTCAAGTTCGAACTGGCAGTACCCAGAGCGGGGCTACCACCGAGCGGGGCAGTCTGGCTACCCTGCCCTCCGAACCAGCGGAAATAGAGGTGGTTTTTGTCATTAATCTGGTAATCCACTCTGGCGACGCCGTTGTAACTGTAGCCCGTAGAAGCGACAGGGCTGAAGTAGTTATTGTTGGTGGCCGGGAGGGCGGCGATACTTCCAGCGCCGGACCTCGGCCAAAAGCCGGTCGGGCCGATCAGGTTGGGAGTGAAGCTGGCCGCATTAACAGGGGCATAAGAGCCATACTTCGAGGTGCAGGATGGCGGATTTGCGCAGTTGGCGAGCAAACCCTGAGCCAAGGAGACCCAGGCGTCGGAAGGCTCGGTGGCAATTCCGGAGAGCCCAATAATGTACTGCTGCTTTTCATAAGAAGCGAAATAAAAGAGCTTGTTCTTGATGAAGGGGCCGCCAACGGAGAATCCATAGTTTTCATTGCGGAGCGGCGGGGCCTTTGTGACGGTAGCGCTGGGCGCGAAGAAAGGCGATTTGGCGGCGTAATATTCGTTGCGGTTGTAATAGTAAGCCGAACCGTGAATGCTATTCGACCCGGATTTGATGACCAAGTTCACTGTGCCGCCAGCGTTGCGTCCGGCTTCCGCGCCGGATTGCGTCTGGGCCGAGAATTCGTCGATGGAATCGATCGGCAGGACGACGCCGGCAATACCGGAGACGCCGCCCTGGTTCACCGCCGGGATGTTGTGCCAGAAGTCGTTGTTGTCCACGCCGTCAATCTGCCAGTTCATCTGGTTGGGACGGGTTCCATTGAGAGAGCCAAAGCCGCCGACGGAATAGCCACCGTAGCCGGGAGTGACGGCAATGAGCTGCGTAAAGTCGCGCCCGTTGAGCGGAACGTCCTGGACGACATTCGAGGAGATCGTCATGGTCTGCACTTGGGTAGTAGTGTCGAGGGTGAGGGCGGCCGCGGAGACTTCGACGGTCGTGGTTTGCTGCTGGAGGCTCAATTTGACGGCCAAGGTGTAGATGGAGCCGGCGACGACCTCGACCTTATCCACGGTGTAAACGGGGAAACCCGCGGCGGTGACAGAGACATTGTAGAAGCCGAGCGGCATGTCCTGGAAAGAGAAGGCTCCATCCGTCGTGGTAACGGCATTATGATCAATTCCGGTGGCGGTTTCCGTGGCCTTCACGGCGGCGTTAGGAACGACCGCGCCGGATGGGTCAGTTACCGTACCGTTGATGGCGCCGCGGAACGTTTGCGCATTTGCCGCCACCGTTAAGGAAAGCACTACAAGGACAGCCAGGACTAGACGCTTCATAAGCAACACCCCCCTCATCGAGATCAAAAAAACACCACGCACATACGGCTCTGCAGCCGCATGCTTTGAAGAACGAAAAAATGACTGAAAGATCGCATGGCGAACCGTTTGCTATCGGCTCAAAGATCTGAACCTACAGCAGAAGATGAAAACAAGCTCCCCGGACCAGCTCGCTTTCTTTTCGGTTCAAAAAACGCCACAACATACAAGCCGAACTGACTTAGTAAGGCGAGTTTTACTCCGCAAATGCTGCAAGTGTCAAGGATAATGAATTGCATAGCGAGTAGCGGAAAAAGTGATGGTTGGCGGGCGTGATGGGGCCACAGAATGAGCTGTGCAGGGCGGCGGAGAGGGATATTGCTGGGAGACTTAGCCCGCCGAGGTGTTTCTGGTAGAGTGCTGACCCGGGGAGGGATAGCCGGGTATTGCGTTATAGCGAATTGTTAAGTTTGCGTAAGTTTTTGAGGGTGGGCTGCGTACTAGTCTATGGAAACACAGAGACCAGGCCGGATGAGTGCGCCGGGAACGATGGAGCCGACGGAGGTGATCGCCCGGGCCAGGGCGGGTGACGCCGAGGCCTGGGGGCAGCTGTATCACGACTATGCTCCGGCGATTTTCCGATTCTGCCGGCGCGCGCTGCCGACAAGGGAAGACGCGGAAGACGCCACGATGGAAGTATTCATGAAATTACGCGGAAAATTGAACCAGTACGATACGACGCGGTCTTTTACCGCCTGGCTGTATAAAGTGGCGGCGAACCACTGCTGGGATTCGCTGCGGCGGCGGAGGACAAGGCAGGACAAGGAAACCGGGGACCTGGAAAATGTGCCGTTGGAGCATCCGGACCCCAGCCAACTGGAACGGCTGATCGAGCAGCGCACCAGCGAGGAAGTGCGCAAAGCGCTGGAGAAGCTGGGCGCGCGGGCGCGCATGGCGCTGGTGATGCGCTATTACTCAGACATGAGCTACGACGAAATCGCCGATGCGCTGGGAGTGCGGCGCGCCTTTGTGGGCGTGGTGCTGCTGCGTGCCCGGCATGAACTGCGGCAGGCCCTGGAAGGCGGCAGCGCGTTGGCTGCGGGAGGAGCTTCGTGAGCCAGACACCGGAAGAGAAATCGAAGCATCTGGACGAAATGACGTGCCTGCTGTATATCGAGCGGCAATTGGACCGCGCGCGTGGGCTGGAAGTGTCGGCGCACACGCAGGAATGCGTGGCTTGCCGGACGCTGCTGCGCGCGATGGAGCGCGAATCGCGGCTGTTGACGCGCGCGATGCTGGAAGAAGACGAGCCGCTGCCATCGCGGCTGGCGCAATTCCAGGAAAAAGCGCGGCGATCGATGCAATGGATTTGGGGATTGGTGTTTGGGCTGGCGGCAACGGGAGTCTACGCATTTTATACACAATATATCCTGCTCTGGCAGACGCAGTTGGAGCAGGCGGGATTCGGCGGATCGAACCTGCTGGGCCTGCTGATTTTTCAGGGCACCATGTGGAAAGGATGGCAATCCGTGATCACACTCCTCGAGGTACTGGCAATGCTGACGCTGGCGGGACTGGGTGCGCTGGTCTTCCGGCGGCGCATCCGGCGCGGATCAGCGCTGGCGCTGGTCTTCGCTGGTTTGTGCACGGTGGTGTCGATGCCGCCGGCGGCTTCGGCGACGGAGTTTCGCAAAGGGCAGAGCCCCACGGTGAACAAGGATGAAATCATCAAAGGCGATATTTATCTTTCCGGCGAGCGCGTAAAGATCGAAGGCCGGGTGGAGGGCGATGTATTTGCGGCAGGGAAAGATATTGAAATTAACGGGCAGGTGACGGGAGACGTAATCAGCGCAGGAAGGTATTTGCAGGTTCGCGGGACGGTGGACGGCAATGTGCGTTCGGCAGGGAACACCGCAGTGATTTCCGGAAGCGTGGGGAAAAACATGATGTGGTTCGGCGATGTGGTGACGGTGGAGTCGACGGGAAAAGTCGGAGGCAGCGTTACCATGTTTGGCGACTCGCTAGCGATTGACGGGCACGTGGGCCGGGACATTCTCTTTTTTGGAACTGGAATTAACGTGAATGGCGCCGTGGAGGGCGGCATCCGGGAGAAGGGGCACACGTTGATTATCGGCGCGAACGCGCAGGTGGGCGGGCCAATTCACTTTGAAGGCGATAAGCCGGCGGAGGTTTCATCGTCGGCGAAGCTGGCGTCGCCGGTGGAATTCAAGCAGATGGAGCATAGGAAGGAATATCGCGACAGCAGCTATTACATCTGGCAAGTGATCTGGGCCTCGGCATACATCTTGTTCGGGCTGGTGTTGTTCGCGCTGATGCCGAACTTCTCGGAAGAAGCGGTGAAAGCCACGGAGCAATATGGCGCGGCGGCGGGGCTGGGGATACTGGTGGGGTGCGGCCTGCCAATCGCGGCATTGATTGCGTGCGTCACGGTGGTCGGACTGTTCATTGGGATCTCGACGCTCTTTCTATGGTACGCGGCGTTGCATTTCGGGCAGATTGTGGTGGCCGCGCTGATCGGGCAATGGCTGATGGGGCGCACGCAGGAGATTTGGCCGTTGGTCGGGCGGATGGTGGTGGGTTTTGTGCTGCTGCGTTTGTGCACGATGATTCCGCACGTGGGCTGGGTGTTCAAGTATGGTGCAGCGTTCTGGGGGATTGGCGCGATTTCGCTGGTGGTTTACCGGCGGTTGCAGCCAGTGATTGCGCCGGGAATGCCGTCGGGGCCGTATACGCCGCCGCTGCCGCCCAGTACGACGATGGGTGGGGTGCAGCCGGCGTGAAAGACAGTTATGGGTTTCCAGGGATTGGTTGTTAGACAGAGGAGATCCGGAGCTGTCGGGAATTAGAAATTCCTAAAGGGAAAAGAGAACGGGCCCGCTGATGAGATCGTCAGCGGGCCCGTTTGCCTTTTGCGGAGGCGGAGAAATCACTGGAACTGGCGGACTTTGGCGGCGGTGAATGCGGGTGTGACCGTCGGGCCGAAGTACAGCGCGCGCGTCGCGGCAGTATTGCCGACCGTCAGATTAGTTCCCGGCGTTATGCCGTCGAAATAGGTGCTTGGCGAGCCGCTGTAAAGCTGGGTTTGAAACGAGTTTGTGGGGCCGAAAAAGAGCGGCAAGGACTGCATGTTAAAAGTCAGGCTAGTGGCGGACGAGACGGCCCCTGCGACACGAGTGAAGCGGAGGACGACAGCGTCCACAGTGATTTGGGCGGGGACGGTGGCAGTCGCCGCGGTGAAACTGGTCACGCGAAGGGCGACGGTTTGGCCAGGAAGGATATCGGTTGCGGACTGACTGCCCTGGAAGTTTGTTGCCGGAATGGGCGTCAAGCCTTTGGTGTCTATGACGAAGAAATTCGTGCCGAGGTTCAGTGTGACGTGTACAGGTGCGCCGACGCCGAGGCTGGTTCCGATGACGCTGCCGAGCGAGGCGACGAGGATATCATTTGCAACGATATCGAATTGATTGGACGTGAGCGGTGTGGCGGTGACTATTCCTTCGACGACGTCGGCACTGGTCTCGGAGAGGGGGTCGTATTCCAGCAAAGAGAAAGTGCCATCGTTGTTGAGGACCGTGTCAATGCTGGCGATCTGACCTACTGTTGCCACGCAAGCCTTGTTGTCGATGACGCAATTTGGAGACCCGATAGTAGTTGGCGTTACATTTGCGGTGATGGAGCCACGCAAGGATGTTTGCACGGTGACGGACGTGGCGCTTGCGGCGGTGACTACGCCGGTAAAGTCTTCGACGAAATCCAACTGGCCAGTGGCGAGGCTGGAGAGAAGCGGGGGGAGCGCGACGGTGGTCATGACATTTGTGGCGCCGAGGTTTACCGCTGTTACGGCTTGGGTGACCGTGTTGATGGTCAAGGCTTTGCCGATGTCAAAGCGGATCTGGATGCCGGTTTGCTGGCCAGAGGTGAAGGTCGCCGAGAAAGTGGCGGGGGTAATCGTCGCGAAAGGCTCGCTGACCTGCTTGATACTGAGTGGGTCACAGCCAGCCGAGACGCCCGCGTTGGTGCAATAGGTAACGACGGCGCTCGCTATTCCAACGGTGATCTGGTTGTAGGTTCCGGCAGGAATGTTTGCCAGCACCTGGCCGGCGAAGGCGGAGTCGCTCTGGAGACGCGTCAAATCAACAACAAAGGTGGAAGTGTTAAGGGGAACGTTAACATCCGTACCGCCCGTAGCCGGAGTCAGCTTGATCCCGTTGAGGGTGACGGCGAACGAGAGGATGGAGGTAGCCGGCTGAGGAGCGATGGGCACGGCGGCCAGCGTGAAGCTGACGGTGGCATCGCCGGTGGTGCAGTTGACGGTGCAGACATGCGAGCCTGATGGACCGCTGCAGGCGGCTAAGGCAAGCGAGGCGGTCAGGAGAATGAGAAGCAGAGCTTTGCTACGATTCATGTGGCACCCCACACTAGACTACCCTGCGTTTGCCAGACCTGGGAAGGAAAACGCTTTAAACAACAGTTTGAATGTAACGCGCCCGAATCCGGGGTGAATCGCAAAAAGCGGCGAAGTGTTCAACTGCTAAATGGCATGAATCGAGAGAGATGCGCAGGGCTGCCTTGTGGGAGTGCGGCAAGAGCAAGCGGTGAGGTTATGTTATCGTTACTGGTCTCTCCCATTCGCGAAGCGGGAATGAAGGCGGTTATCTGGCGAAGCGCGTATCTAATTCGGCGATGATTCCTCCGGAGGCAAAAGAAAAACGGGGCGGGAAAGCCCGTGTGCGCGAGCCATTTCCGGTTGAGGACGATCCCACAGCGATTGCCGAAGCGGTGCAAGGTGCCGCGGAGGGATCAGCTGGGGGAACCGCCAAGCCGTCCATGCAGGAAGTGTTTGGGCCGGGCGGATTCCTTGAAAAATGCATGAGAGGCGGATTTGACCGCACCACAGTCAGCGCCGACTACGAGCACCGGCCGGGGCAACTGGAGATGGCGGAGCTGGTGAATGATGCGTTCGAAACGCACCATCACGCGATCGTGGAGGCGGGCACGGGCACGGGGAAGACCCTGGCCTATCTCGTGCCGGCGATTTGCAGCGGGCGGCGCGTAGTCATTTCGACGGCGACAAAATCCCTTCAAGAGCAGCTCTATCAGAAAGACATTCCGTTTCTACAGAAACATTTCGCGCCCAACCTGAAGGTGGCGGTGATGAAAGGGCGCGCTAATTTTCTATGCATCTCCAAGCTGAATCAGATGCAGGATCAGGCCCTGCTGAGCGGCATGGAGGAGCTGGATGCGTTCCGGCAAATCAAGGATTGGTCGAAATTGACGGAGACGGGCGACCGCGCGGAGCTGACGTTTTTGCCGGATGACTCGCAGCTTTGGGGGAAGTTGGACGCGAGAAGGGACACGTGCACGGGCAAGAATTGCCCGTCGTTTAATCCCTGTTTTATAACCGGAATGCAGCAGCGTGCCAAAGAGGCCGACCTGATCATTGTGAACCATCATCTGTTTTTTGCGGATCTGGCGCTGAAGCAAGATGATTTTGGGAGCATCCTCCCGGAGTACTCGGCGGTGGTGTTCGATGAAGCGCATGAGATGGAAGACGTGGCCAGCGACTATTTCGGGCGACAGATTTCGAATTACCGGTTTGAGGAACTGGCGCGGGACGCGGATCAGACGCTGCGTTTGCTGCACCTGGGCACGCCGTCACTGCTGCGAAAGACGCAGCGGATTCGCGAGCGCAGCCGGGGCTTCTTCGAATTATTTCCGCCGCGCGACGGACGCTTTTCCTTCTCGCGAAACGAGCGGGAGGCTTTTCTGGAGCAGAACCGCGAAGCTTACGATTCCCTGGTGACCTCCCTGAAAAGCATGGAGACGGAATTCGCGGCGCTGGCGCAGAAGCCGGAAGAGCTGACGCGCATCGCGCGAAGGAGTTTCGAACTGCGGCAGGAGCTTTCATTCCTGTTCGAATCGAACGAGAAGAACTTTGTTTACTGGTATGAGCGGCGGAATAAGGGAGTCTTCCTGACGGCCACGCCCATCGACGTGAGCCAGATTCTGCGGGAACGGCTGTTCGAGCAGTTCGATTCGGTCATCCTGACGTCGGCGACGCTCACGGTGGGTGGGCGGTTCGATTACATTCGACAGCGACTAGGAATCGATCATGCGAAGGACCGTGCGCTGCCACCGGAGTTCGATTATCCGAGTCAGGCGCTGCTGTATCTGCCGAAGAAGATGCCGGATGTGCGCGATGCGGGTTTTCAGGCTGCGGCGGCGGATGAAATCGTGCAATTGCTGGAACTGAGCGAAGGCCGCGCGTTCTGTCTCTTCACCAGCTATTCGCAGATGAATGATTTATTCGAGCGCGTGCGTTCGCGAGTTCCTTTTCCGCTGCTCCTGCAGGGAACGGCGCCACGCTCTGTGCTGCTTGAGCGGTTCAAGAACACGGATGGGGCGGTGTTATTTGCGACGGCAAGTTTCTGGCAGGGCGTAGATGTGCCGGGGGAGCAGCTTTCCTGCGTCATCGTAGACCGGCTTCCGTTCGCGGTACCGAGCGATCCGATCGTAGCGGCGCGGGTGCGGGCTTTGCAGGAGGATGGGCGCAACCCCTTTGCGGAATTTCAGGTCCCGCAAGCGGTGCTGGCGCTCAAACAGGGCTTCGGGCGCCTGATTCGAACGAAAACGGATCGCGGGGTTCTCGCGCTGCTGGATACCCGGCTCCAGCGCATGCCCTATGGTAAAATTTTTCTGGAGTCGCTGCCGCGGTACGGGACGACGCAGGAGTTGGCAGAGGTCGCCCGGTTTCTCAAGGGAAGCGGCGGTACAGCACGATTAAAGGTTGATTCAGCCAGCCCCGCCAGATAAGCCGTGATCTATAGGAAATCGCTGTGAGCTGGCGAATCAATTCTGGAGAGATATGTTTCAAGTCAGCGTGGAAGAGACCTTTTCGGCGGGACATGCCCTGCGCGGTTACAAAGGGAAGTGTGAGAACGTGCATGGCCACAACTATCGCGTGCGCGTGACGCTGGAGGGACCGCAACTGGATGGGATCGGGTTGCTTGTTGATTTCACGCAGCTAAAGCAGGTGATTCGAGAGATCATGGGCAGGCTTGACCACCAGTTCATGAACGACCTGGAGCCGTTCAAGACCGTGAATCCTTCTGCGGAAAACGTGGCGAAATATTTTTACGATGAGGTTACGCGGCAATTAAATAGTTTGCCGCCCGGCGCGAAGGTTACGGACGTGATTTTGTGGGAAACGGACACGAGCAGAGCGCAGTACCGGCCCGGAGCCTAAGACATTTGAGACGCGGGTGAACCGATGAACCGAACTTTCTTCATCATTATGATTCCGGCGCTGCTGGTGGCGGCGGGATACGTGATTGTCCTGAGATACATGGGATTTGCGCCGGGGTATCCGCGCCTGATCATTGCGATGGCGCTTTTTTTTGGCGCAATCTATTGGTTGTCTCGGCGGAATGCGCGCAAAACGGAGACCCACCGTTCCTAGCGGATAGTGGCAGGCCATGGTTATCACCGAAATATTCAAATCGATTCAGGGAGAAGGGACGCGGGCGGGACTGCCGTGCATTTTTGTGCGGCTGACGGGCTGCAACCTGCGCTGCACGTGGTGCGATACGGCGTACGCATTCCACGGTGGAAAGAAAATGAGTGTCGAAGAGGTATGGACGCGGGTGGATGAGCTGGCGGGGCGCAGCGAGAAAATGCAGGGTTCGCAAGCGCCGGTTCCGCTGGTGGAATTGACAGGCGGCGAGCCGCTGCTGCAGGAAGAAATTTATCCACTCGCGGAGAGACTGATTGCCAGCGGTTATACGGTGATGATCGAAACCAGCGGCGAGCGTTTCATCGGGGAGCTTCCGCGTGAGGTAATCAAGATCGTTGACGTGAAGTGCCCGGACTCGGGCGAACCGGACACATTCGAAATGCGCAACCTGGAAGCGCTGAGCGAGAAGGATGAAGTGAAATTCGTGCTCTCGACGCGGCGCGACTATGACTTTGCGCGGGAGTTTACGCTGCAACACGGTTTGGCTGGGCGCGTGAAACAGATTTTGTTTTCCCCGGTGTTTGAAGATCCAGCCGGGAAGTGGGCAAGGCTGGAGCCGCGCAAGCTGGTGGAATGGATTCTGGCGGACAGGCTGCCGGTGCGGCTGGGGCTGCAATTGCACAAGTTTATCTGGGAGCCAGCGACAAAGGGGGTCTAAGAAAAGAAGTAAAGAAATAATGAAGTAATGAAATAAAGATAGCCCCGATACGTTTCGTGGGTGGAGCACGATAAACGGATTCGCATAAGAGACGAGCGAAATTAGAAAGTGCGGGTTCCTGAAGGATTGAATGGCTGATTCTGGCAAAACAGTGGTGTTGTTGAGCGGGGGGATGGACTCGTGCGTGAGTACGGCGATTGCCCGGGAAACGCATGGCGCGGAAAACATCGCGCTGCTCCACGCCGGGTATGGGCAGCGGACGCAGGAGCGTGAGCGGCGGGCGTTTGGAGCGATTGTTGATTTCTATGGTGTGCGCGAGAGGCTCGTTGTGCAGCTCGATCATTTTCGGGCGATTGGCGGGTCCGCGCTTACCGACCAGAGCATTTCCGTTCCCGAAAATGAACTCGGAGCGCCGGGGCCACAAGGCAGCGCGATTCCCGTGACTTACGTACCATTCCGCAACGCTCATTTTCTTTCCGTGGCAGTGAGCTGGGCGGAGGCAATTGGCGCAGGGGCGATTTACATCGGGGCAGTGGCGGAGGATAGTTCGGGCTACCCGGATTGCCGGCCTGAATACTATCGGGTGTTTCAGGAATTGATCCGAGTGGGGACCCGACCGGAGACGCGGATCGAAATCGTGACTCCGGTGATTACCCTGAAGAAAAGCGAGATCATCCGGCGGGGTATTGAGCTGGGCGCTCCTTTGCATTTGACCTGGTCGTGCTACCAGAACGCGGATGCTGCCTGCGGTGCGTGCGATAGCTGCCTGCTGCGGCTGCGCGCTTTCGCGGAGGCGGGTGTGCCGGATCCCATACCTTACCGGCGAGCGGTTTCCGCAACGCGCTAAGCCTGCGGCGGGCAGGCTTGGAATCTGGCACGGATGAGAGATAATGGGGCGCACATTGCCCGGCCATCCCGGGTGGGGTTTCCCCGGTGAAAAAGGAGAATGGAGCATGAAGAGTTTAAATAAGTCGTGGGCGCTCGCCGCGATTCTGCTGGCAGCGCTGGCAAGCATTCTGACGCCACGCGCCGCGGCGCAAAATGACGGCGTAATTCGCGGCCAGATCATGGATATCGCCGGCAAGCCGTGGGCGGACCTGCCCGTTCAGTCCGTCAATGAACAGGGCGTCAAGGTGGATACGAAAACGGACAAAGATGGGAACTACATGTTCCGGAATCTGCGCACGGGCATCTACGTCGTTCGCGTGATGCTCCCGGCGCCGAATCCGCCGTATGAGTCCAATTGCCGGGTGCAGGGCGGTGTTGAAGCAAGGGTTGATCTAAATTTCAAGGATATCGCCGCCAAGCAGGGAGCGGAGTATCAGGAGGCAGCGAAGAAGAATGAAGAGGCCAAGAAGAACCTGGAAGGACTGAAAGCGCACGTCGCCGCGGGAGACGCGCTGGTTGTTCAGGAAAAACAGGTCAGGGCAGAACTGCTAAAGGCTACGCCCGATCAGCGCGACCCGCTCAAGCAAAAACTGGCGGGCCTTTCGGACCAGGCGGTAGCCGAATTCAAGGAAGCCCAGAAGGCCCTTGGCGAAAAGGATCCTAACGCGGCGCTGGTTTGGGTCAAGCTCGGAGAAGCCTACGACTCCGGAGGACGAAACGAGGAAGCAGCGGATGCCTATAAGCAGGCCATTGCGCTGAAGCCCGACGTGCCAGGCTACTACAACAACATGGGCAATGTCCTGGCGCGCATGGGAAAAATCGATGAAGCCAAGGCTGCGTACACCAAGAGCGCGGAACTGGATCCGGCGAATGCGGCGACGGCGTGGCGCAACTTCGGAATAAGTTTGTACAACGCGAATCGTTTGGGCGACGCGGTCGAGCCGCTGCAGAAGTCCGCGGAGCTGGATCCAAAAAACGCTCAGACCTGGTATCTGCTTGGCGCCTCGCTGGTGTACAAGATGACCACGAAAAAAGTAGGGGATCGGGAAGAGGTGCAGTTCGCACCGGGGACGATTGAGGCTTACCAGAAAGCGGTGGAGCTCGATCCCAATGGAACGTGGGGCCAACAGGCGAAGCAAGGGTTGGAACAGCTGCAGTTGATGGCGCCGGGCATCGATACCAAAGTCAACATGAAGAAAAAGAAGTCTTAAAATATTTTTGCTGCAGGATATTCCGAGGCCGGTTTCGCGTGGCGAAGCCGGCCTTTTTCTATTAACGGTGGGTGAGAGTGCCGGTGATTTTTGTACGGCGAAGCGCCCAGGCGAACGCGAACATGGAGCACGGCAAAAGCAGGGCCGCGGAAAAAAGAAGGACGGCCAGAGGACGCCACAACTCGACTACGGTCGCGCCTCCCAGAAGAGCGGCGCGCATAGCCTCCAGCGCATAGGTCACCGGGTTTAAACGTGCCACGACTTGCAGCCAGTCCGGGAGGATGTTGACGGGGAAAAGCATGCCACCGACAACGCTGGAAACTCCCAGAAAAAACCACTTGGCGGGATTGCCGCGTTTGAAGAGGAGGAGGTAACTCGAGGAAAAGATCCCGAGGCCGGAAAATGCCAGCAAGGTCGCCAGCAGGACGACGGCCACTGAAAGCCAGTTCGCGGCACGCAACGGAAATCCGAAAAGCGCGACGCTCCAGGCAAGGTAGACCACAATGCGCAGAGTGGTGGCGACAAAGGGGTAGACGGCCGAGCCGGCAACGAAAACGGGAAGCGAGGCCTGGGTTACCAGAAGGTGTTCGAGAGTGCCGGAATCGCGCGCTTCTTCCAGGCTGCGGTCGAAAGTGTCCAGCGCGGCGTTGAGATAATCCAGGAAGACATAGCCGACAAGCGAAAAAGCGAAATAACCGCCACCCTGCGGAAGGGCGCGCTGGAGCTGGGGAGTGTCCACAAAGCGCGCGACATAATAAAACATGGCGGCGCCGAAAAGCGCCTCGATGGCCTCAAGGACAAAGACCGTGCGGTAAGTGCGCGCGATGGAGAGGTCGCGCCAAAAAAAAAGCCACAATTCGCGAAGGATGCGCGTCATTCGGTGTCGCTCCCTTCCGCGGCGTGGGGGCTGCGTCCCGTGAGGCGAAGAAAAACTTCTTCGAGAGAAGAAACACCGGCGGTGCGTTTGAGTGCGGACGGAGTATCGCAAGCGAGAAGGAGGCCGGCATCGATGACAGCCACGCGGTCGGCGAGTAATTCGACTTCGGGAAGTGTGTGCGAAGCGAAGAGCAGGGAAGTTCGGCCGCGTTGCAGGACATCGGTTTTCAGGAAACGGCGGAATTCCGCGGCGCCGATGGCGTCGAGGCTACGGGTGGGTTCGTCAAGTAGCAGAACGCTGGGCTGATGAAGCAAAGCGCGGACAAGGCTGAGGCGCTGCACAGTGCCGGAGGAGAGTGTGCGTACCTGACGGTCGAGGGCTTCGCGAATTTGAAATTGTTCGGCGAGGAGCGAGATTTTTTGTGAGGCCATGGCGCTCGAAAGTTGATTCAAGCTGCCAAAAAAGTGCAGGTTTTGACGGCCGGTGAGGCGCGGGTAAAAGCCATGGTCGGTGCCGGCGTGATAGCCGAGCCGGCGGCGGACTTCGCGCGATTGAAGGACGGTGTCGTTTCCGGCGACGCGCGCGCGGCCGCCGCTGGGAACGAGAAGCGTGGCAAGAATTCGCAGGAGAGTGGATTTGCCCGCGCCATTGGCGCCGAGAATCGCTACAGATTCTCCTTCGCGGACTTCGAACGAAAGACCGGCGAGTGCGACGACGGTAGGCTTTTCGAAAGGCTGGATGAAAGCGCGCCAACCGCTGCGTGCCGCAGGGAACAACTTTTCCAGAGATTCGATGGTGATGGCGGCTTCGGGCACCAGAAAACTTATAGCGTGTCTTCGGCCCGAAGACAATCGGCGCGACATTTGGATGCACGAGGGGAAGAAAAGAGCGCGGCGCCTTCACGCATGGCGCAACCGCGGATTCCTCGGTAGAATAGTGCGGCAAGGGGTATCCCTCCAGCCGCCGCGGTCAGAAAACCGCGCATGCCCCCAAGGAGCTATGCTGATGGTGTCGTTTGCTGACCGTGCTGCTGCGCCGGCGCACGTGCTGGTCCGAGTGTTGGATCGCGAGTCGGTACTGCTGAATCTCGAGACGGAACGCTATTTTGGGCTGGATGAGACCGGCACACGGATGTGGGAACTCGTCACCGGTTTGCCAAGCATTGATGCGGCGTACCAGGAACTGCTCGCGGAATTTGATGTCGAACCGGAATTGCTGCACGCCAACTTTACGGAACTGCTGAGCCGGCTCGTGGACAACGGCCTGTTGCAAGTTCTGCCCGCTGATGTGGGAACGGCTCCGGCGATTTAGCGCGCTGGAGCGCCCGGCGCAGAGCCTGTTTCTGCGCGCGATCGTGCTGCTGCCCGTTGTTTCCCTGAGCTTGCGCTGGCGTGGATTCCGCGTGACGCGTGCGGCGCTGGAACGCTTCCTTTCGAATGCAAACTCCAAACAAGACAACACTGTGGCAAGCGGGCGCGCGGCGCTGGTCGCGCACATGGTCAACGCCGCGGATCGCCACGGATTGGTTCATCCGTCTTGTCTGGCGAAGTCGCTGGCACTTTGGTGGCTGCTTGGGCGTGAGGGGATTACTTCTGAGTTGCGCATCGGGATTCGAAAACAGAATGAGAAGTTTGAAGCGCACGCGTGGGTGGAACGCGATGGGGCTGCGGTGAACGAGCCGGAAGAGCACCATCGGCATTACGCGGCGTTCGACGGCACACTTTCCTCGCTGCCGTCCGACGAAGAATAAAAAAGGCCCCCAGACCTAGCCGGGGGCCTTTGCGGATCGGGTGATGTCAGATATTGGTGCGATGGGTCATCGGGTGCTTGACCTTTGCCGGCGGCGGAGGCAGTTCTACATTGAGCGAGAGAGAGCTTTTGTTGCGAAGGACGCCGAGCTTTACCGTCTTCTCTTTGTCATCGCGCTTGGAGGAGAGCCTTTCCCGAAGCTCGCTAACCGAGCGGATGCGGTCACCATCAAGCGAAGTGATGACATCGCCGGCTTTCAGTCCAGCCTTTTCAGCGGGTGAGCCGGCGTTTACGTCACGGACCAGAATTCCTTCGCCCTCGGGCGCGCCAAAAAATGCGCCGAGCTGGCCGCTAAGATCTTCGGCATCAATGCCGAGGCGAGGCTGTCCGCCGGAGAGCATTCCGTTGTTCCACTCCATCGAAGGGATATCTGGGATTTCCGGCATGTCGGGCATGCGGAAGGCAAAGGCGCCGGCTGACGGCGCGATCATTTTCAGGCTCTGCCGCCGCTCCTCAGACTTGCCCAGCGTTGCGCTCAGAGTCTGAGAGCGGCCATCCCGCCAGACGGTAAGCTGAATGCTTCGGCCCGCAGGGATTTCATGGACCATGCGGCGGAATTGCGCAGCGCCTTCGACACGCTGGCCGTTGATCTCCGTCACCACATCATTTTCCTTGAGGCCTGCCTTGGCTGCCGGGCTATCCGGAACAATCTTTCCGAGGACGACGCCACGTTCGGCGGGGAGCTTGAGTTCCCTAGCTTTGTCGGCGGTCACTTCACGCGTCTCGACACCAAGCCAGCCGGAACCATCACCGTCCACGAAAATGGTGACATCGTCTTTTTGAATGAGCGGACTCACTTCCTGTTGCTCGCGGCCTTCCTCCTGCACCGCAATGGCTTGCGGAGTGCTTCGCTCCATTTTCAAGATTTCAATTTCCTGTTGCAGCTGCGCGATCCTGGCATCCTGGGGGCTCTGTGTTTTTGCTGAAGTGCCGGGCAGCGCGATCAGCGCCACGCTGAGCGCCGCAACCCCGCCGGCGAAAAGCAAATTTCGCTTGTACATTGTCGTCCCACCCTCCTGCAGATTTAGACGCAGCAAACGCTAAACCGTCGACCGAAGAATCACGATTCGAATCCCGCCGTTGATGGTGCGCAAATGAATCGGAACTCCGCCGTGACCCAATTTGCCGTGAATCTCGCGGGGACGTTCCGAGCTCTCGATGGCGACAGGGAGTTCCGAATAGAAGTTGCCGTTGAGGCAGCGAGCTTCGAGATCAGCCTGGGTGTCGGACGGCACGGCAAGCACCAGAGAACCATTGGTTGTTTCGGCGGTGAAGCCATTCTTGTCGCGGATGTGCGCGAGCTCCAGGCGCACATTGCCGTTGGTAGTGTGCGCGTGGACGCTTCCGCCGGCATCGAAGACTTCAATATTTCCGTTCACAGTGTGGACGTCTTCCACCAGTTCAACGCCGGCGATGCGCAATGTCCCATTGACGGTGGCCAGATGCTCGAGGCGCGCGCCGTGCGGGACGTGGATGGTGTACTCCACCGCCACTTCGACGCCTTCATTCTGAGGATAGCGCGTGGTAATGGAGACCGCGTCGGGCCTGGCGTCTACATCGATCGTGACGCGCTCGAGGTCAGTTTCTTTCTGCTTGGCGGTTTTGACGGCATGAATTTCGATCTCATTGCGGTCCCATCCCTGCACCTCAACGGCCCCGTTGACGTTCTGGAGTTCAAAGGAACCCCCAGGCTGAAGCGGATAGGATTGATTGAACTCCTTGGTGATGGCATGAGTGGGAACAGCCCCAACCACGGCCAGAGCCAGAATGAGCAAAGCAGTCGCGCGGAAAGAATGACGCAGCATAACGTTCTACCCCCTCTTCGTACCTGCTAACTTCAAGAAACGAGGACCTGAACGAAATTCGCGTGCGCTGAGGTTGCTGCCGCTCAGTGCAACTGAAAATTAAATGTCACGTTCGAGATCACCTCGACCGGCTTGCCATTGACCCATAGCGGTTTGCCTCGCCATTGCTTGATGGCGGCGATGGCGGCGTCGGCAAGGGCTGGATCACCTTCAACCAGCTTTTGAACTTCGACTCGGCCGTCCTTTGTAAGGCGCAGTTGAAGGACGACATTCCCCTGCAAACCGGCGCGCTGCGCGAGCGCTGGATAAGTCGGCTTGGGCGCGGCAACCAGCCGCTTCTGAAATTCGAGAGAATCTTCACGAAGGCCGCCGCGAAACGCCAGCTCCAGGCTGATCAGCCAGCTTTCCAGCCAATCCGTCTTGGCAGGGTCGGGCACGGGAGAGGCCGTGGACGCGGGTTCGGAGGTGAAACCGGGCTCGACCTGGTATTCCTTGAGGTGCAGATTGATGCGGTCCAACTGTTCGCGAATCAGGGATTCGCGCAGAGCGACCTCCGAATCCAAGAACTGAAGGCGAATCTTCCCGCCGGTAGTGCGCAATTTGAGCGGCGCGCCTCCGCCATTCAAAACCGCGGTGGCATGCACGGGGCCCGTCCCAGTGTTCAATCCCTGAATGATCAGATGTAAGGCCGGGTCGGCTTCGATGTGTCGCTCGCCACCGGTGGCCACGGTGGCATCGATGGTTGCGGCGAGATTTCGCGGCAAGTAAACGATGATGTCGCCATTGCCGGAGGCCAGCTGCGAGGGGCCACCGAGATGCACGTTTCCGCCCCCGGTGGGCGCATCCGGATTGATCCACGCAGTAATGGTGCCGCCCGAAGTGGCAGCTTGGAGAGCGCCAGCCACGCGAGTCAAGCAGATGCTTCCACTGCTGGATTCCACTTCCATCGGACCCGAGACGTACATGACACGGATACCGCCGCCACCCGTCTGGGCATGAACTGAGCCGTGCACTTCGCCGAAGTCAATCTGGCCGCCGCCGGTTTGTACGCTGACATAGCTCCCAGCGCGCGCAACGGTGATATTGCCGCCAGCAGTTTCCAACTCGGCGCGCCCGCCAATCTGTCCGGCGCGCACGTGACCGCCACCGGTCCGCAGCGAAGCGTCTCCGGCAACATTGCCTACGTTGATGTGACCGCCAGCCGTGAAAGCCGTGAGGTCACCTGCAACATCGAGAACCTGGATGTGTCCGCCTTGCGTCTCCAGCCTGGCGACAGAGCGGCCGGACGACGCATCGCGGAGAGCAGAGCCGCCGATTCGCCCAGCACGAATGTTTCCACCCTGAGTGTGGAGGCTCGCCGTACCGCCGATATCCTGTGTTTCAATGTCGCCGGCTTCGGTGTTCACTTCGACGCTATAGCCGGCCGGGACAGTTACTTCAAACTGCACCCAGAACTGAGCATCGGTCTGGTGGGCCGCCTGCGCGGGAAGCGCACCGGTGATTTCCACGCCGGAGCCGAGGGCGCGCGCTTTGAGAGAATAATTGTCCAGGAGTTGCTGCGCCGCTGGGCCCCGGGCATCGGTTTCAATGTGTACGGTGTACCGCACCACTGGCGCGGCACCGGCTTCCAGCTGGAAAACTTTCACGGAACCGAGGTCAGTCGTCAGCCGAAGTGTCAGGCCGTCCCTGGTTTCCAGAGTGCCGGCGCGAACAACCGAGGAATGAGCTCCGGGCGATTCTGGATTTTTTGCAGGCTCGATGCCCGAGCGCTCGATCCCGGGGCCAGCTAAACAGAGAGCCGGCAGAATCGCAGCACAAGAAAACAGCGCGGCTGTCTTGAAGAAAACACTGCGGCGAGCGGAAGAAGATCGAATCGGTCGGAGGAGTTTGTTTATCATCGAGCGAATGTCGTTTACCCTGTGACGAACTACTGCACGTCGCGCGGCCCGATCTGACGCAAGGCGGCGGCGCTGCGTAACCGCACGTAGCGGCTGGGATCCTTGCGCTGCAACTGCTGCAATACGCGAATTACATGATCCACCGAGGGGTCAGTTACGGGAGCCACCGGCGCGAGCGACGGTGGCGTATCCGGGATCGGCGGGGCCTCAGGCGCGATTGCAGGCAAACTGGATGTTTCGTGGTCGAGGGATCGAACCAGCAGGTTAACAGCTTCGACGCGCACACCGGGATTCGCATCGCGTTCCAGCGATTCCAGCAGCACTTGACGCACCGCGTCATCCGTCGCCGCGTCGCGCAGCGATTCCAGGGCTTTCATGCGCACGGCCGGATTCTGATCCTGGCGCGCCGCAACGATCAAAGCGTGGCGTACTTGCTGATCCCGCACTCCACCCTTCAAGGCATCCAGGCAATCGAGGCGCACACCGGCGTCGAAACGTTCGCCGTTTGCGAGCACATACGTCAGCACCCGGCGCATATCGTTGTCGTCAGCGTTGCCGGAAAGCACCATGGGTTGCTCGGCGCTAAGCTGGAGCTTTACGGTGCCCGGCGTGGAGCCGGAAGAGGGCGAAGAGGAGATGCCTGCGACCGTCATTTTGGAAAGCTGCTCATCACTCAATTTCGGCCCGGCCATCACGTTCACGGTCTGCCCATTGGGGCTCTCAGGACTTACAGATTGCAGCCAGGGAATCAATTCAGTGCCCAGCAGAACTCCGAAGAGTACGAACACCGCGCCGCTCCAGGCTGGTCGCAGCGCCATCCAGCGGCGTAGCCAGCCGAACGGCCGCCAGTGTTCCTGAACCGGCGGCGCGGCAAGATCATCGAGTTTCTCCGCCAGCTCGCTGCGGCATTGCGCAAGGAGTGTGCCGGCAGAATCCAGCTCATCGGCAGGTTGCACCCCCATGGCGAAGGCTTCCTGCAATTCGCGTTCTTCCGCGATCTGCGCGGAGCAGGACGCACAACTCGCGAGGTGCGCTTCGATCTGTTTGCGTTCCTTATCGCTGACCTCGTCACAAACATAGAACACGAGAATCGGAGCGATGTCCTCGCAGCGAAGGTGCTTGTCAAAAGCGCTCATCGCAAGCCTCCCAGTTCGCTGCGGAGTTTGCGCGTTGCGCGAAAAAGCGAATTCTTCACGGTTTCCTCAGTGGTGCCGAGCGCGTCGCCGATGGCGCGCAGCTTCAAGCCCTGGTAATGCTTCATTTCAAAGACTATACGCTCGCGCGGGGAGAGGCGCTCCATGGCCAGTGCAATGCGCGCTTTAATTTCCTGGCCGAAGAGCGTCCGTTCGGGATCCTGGGTGGGGCGATGTTCCCGCTGGCGTTCAAAAAAATCGGTGATGCCTTCTTCGTGATGGCCGGTGTTCAGCTCCGGAGCCTGGTCTTCGGGGCGCGCCTGGCGGCGGCGCAGGTGGTCGAGGCAAACGTTGGTGACAATGCGGTAGAGCCAGGTGTAAAAGCTGCATTCGAAACGAAAGCGGTGGAGATTGCGATAAACCTTGAGGAAGGCTTCCTGATAAACGTCGCGGGCATCTTCCGGCCGCTTCATGAGATTCAGCGCGAGACGAAGAACATCGCGGTCAAAACGGCGAACGAGTTCCTCGAAAGCGCCACGGTCACCCGTTTGCGCTTGAGCCACCAGTGCCCGCTCATCAAGGTTGGGCAAAGAGGTCACCGAGGCCAGGGCGGCGTTGATGCTACCCGAGCGACCGTTGTCATCGGCCAAAGCCAGAGCCCATCTGGGAAGCGGCATTTTTCGCTTTCTCTTCGCGTGGAGCGGTGTTGCCCGTTGTAAAACAACACCTTAACCTGCATTGCAGCCACCGGCTACACACGGAGCGCCACGTGACCACCCAATTTGGACGGACCCTTAGCTGTTGGGTGAGCAGTGCTTCCCACTATAACAACGGGGGAGCTGTGGATTTTGTTTCACTGATTAGCCAGATGTACCCCCTCGGGCGGGAGGTTGCTTCCGGCGGCGAGGATCCAGGCTGGAGTTCAGCTGCTGGCCGCGGCTGCACGCAGACGCCAGGCAGCGAAGGGCCAGGCGAAAAATAAGGCAAGAACCAGAAGGAGAGCGTAGCCATTTGCCCGGTAGAACGAATCTGGTTGCGCCAGCAACTCGGCGGCGCCAGCGAATATTGAAGTCCCCGCTACGATCAGGAAACAGCCGAGAAGATTGAGGCGCATTAAGCGCTGCACGCCGAAAGCGAGCACCGCCAGCAGAATCAGGCGCGCCAGGAATTGTTTGGCAAGATCCGCGGGGCTGCCCCACCCTCCGCCAAGGAGCGCCAGGGCGCCAGATAGCAAGATTAAAATCCGTAGCCAGGGCGGGCGCACTTGTGCAGCCAAGAAAGAGGCGAGAGCTACGACCACCCCCGTCATGAACAGACCTTCGATCAAGCTGCTTCCCACGATCGAGGCGGCAGGCAGAATGGCATCGAAGTCCAATCCGAAGCTGGCGGGAAGCGAGCGATGCACCGTGGGCCAGTAGGTCGAAACCGTGTTTAGAAGACTTTCCAGGCCAAGTAGCCCTGCGGTTCCTCCCAAGCCGATCCACAAGGCATCACGATAATATTCGCCGGGCATGCGAGCGCTGCCGGGCAGACGCTCTTGACCGAATGCTCGCGCGGCGAAATACCACGCTACGCCAAACGGTAGCGCGATGCGGCCCAGAGTAAAAAGTGCACCCAGCAGCGCCGCGATAGCAAGTATTCCAAACGTCAGCTTGAGTGGAACGGCGGTATTGTAGGCATTCAAAAACGCAGCGATCCGGTTGCCCAACAGAAAAACCAGAAGAAATCCGAACAGTCCCCAAAGGGAAATAAATCCGATGCGTCTCCAGGGAATCGATCGGGCGTCTTCTGATTTCAGATTTTTCAGCAGGACGATCAGCGGAATGAGGCCTAGTGCGGCGAAGAAAAGAAAAGGGAGAACATAGGTGAGGATGGTCCGATAAAGCGGAAGCTCTTCCTGTATGCGCCGCCAGTCGTCGGGAATTTTGATGTACGTGCGATAGTTCGTGACTTCGTTGCCCAGCACCTGCACCTCGATGCGGGCATGTGCTAGATCCGCAGTACTGGAAGTTGACGACGGCGCAGGTTCGAGCGGCTCGATCTGTTGCCAAGTCAGCGTGTGGTCGATGCGATGCGGCCGTTTGTCTGAATTGGATTCGACAAGCGTCCAATCCTTCAGGTCGAGTTTTTTTTCATCGCGGAGGAATTTCTCGGCCTGCGCAACCGCTTCTTCTTTTGCGAGCGAAGCGCCGGGCGTTTCCTCGGCAAGCGTGTGCCGGACGGAGTGCAGTGATCCATCGGGGCGCAGGATGACGGCGAACTCCTCTGTCTGGCCATCGCGAAAGTAGCGCACACGCCAGAGCGCGGCCGGAACAGGCCCCGAGTAGATGGCGTTCACTCCCGCGATGCCGATGCGCTGCCGCAGGTATTCGTTGACCAGGGGGTCGGCGATATCGGCGAAGACAGTGGCGTGAATGCAGGAATTTGGATCGTGGCCGCGCTGGCTGAGGATCTGGTCGGCGCGGGCGCGGGCGGTGTGCGCATCAACCGAGAGTTTCAGGTATTCGCCGATGGACGGCGGCTTCAGGCGCCAAGTCAAAACGCTTCCAGATAAAAGGCATACGGCAAGGAATACGATCATGCTTGGCGCGAGTGCGGTGTAGCCACTTGTTCTGATTTCGGAAGTGGAGGGGACGGGTTCGCTGGCAAAATCAATTTCCGGAGCGGGCTCGGCGCGGTTGAGGAGATCCTCGTCGCTTTCGAACGAGCCACGGGCCAGGTACGAGGCGCAGGCAAAGAGCAACGGAGCTGCTGCCGCCGCAGCCACGACGATGCCGGAAATTTTGAAATAGAGACTGTTCGAGCGAATCAGGAGCAAGCCGACCAGCGAAGCATCCACGGTGTAGTGCCAGATGAGCGTGGCCATGATACCCCAGCGCAACATCACGATTCCCGCGACGATTCCGATGATTCCGATTTCAATGCCGCGGATGTAGGCCGGCTCCTGCGGATAATTGCTGTGCAGAAAGCTCCAGAGAAAGGCTGGCACGATAACAGCGATCCACCGCGAGCGCGTGACGCGCATGAAAAACGGAATGGCAAAGAGCCGGAAAGTGAATTCCTCGTTCATCGAAGCCAGCAGTCCAATAGCTACGCCGGAAATCCAGGGGAATAGCGTGTTGACACTGTCGGAGTAATTTAATTCCTGCGGCGCCCAGGCTCCGTATTGCGTTGCGACCATGTAGAAGGCGACGAGAAAACCGATGTGGGCCGCGGCGAGGCACAACCCGACGACGGAGGCCGAGAAAAACTCCTTGGAGCGCAAGCCACGCCGCGTAAAGACCTGGTATAGGCGGAGCTGGCCAGGCTGTAGGCTGCGATAGAGCGGCTCGGCGGCAGGCAGGACCAGGGTAATGGTGATTGCAGTTGCCAGGGCAAGCAGAAGCGCGCGCCCGACCTGCAGCAGGATAAATGTGGAGTAGGCGTCCTTGGTGTCGTAGCCCGCGCCCCAGAGCGGCCAGTCGTTCAACGACTGCAGGAACAAGAGAGTCGCCGCGAGCGCGCCAAGCTTGATTGCTGCGCCCCACGTTGTTTTCCCGCTCTTCGTCAGCTGAATCGCCAGCCAAACAGCGATTCCCAGGAGCAAGAGATAAGGGACGATGAAGACCAGGGCGAGCGTATCGTTTCCAGAGCGGAGTCTTTTGTAACCACGCTCCCAGGCCTCGGGGACTTGCAGGAATTCTTCGCTCTCGCCGATGCTGTTGCCCTGCAGGCGGACCTTCAAGCGATAGGGCGCGTCCTTAGATCGGAAACCATGCTTCTCCCAGGTGAAGGACCAATCGAGGCGGGCAGCCTGTTTCTCCGAATTTGCCTCTTCGGACAGAAAATCCCAACTACTTAAGTTCATGCCCAGCTTGTTGGCGAGGAAGTTCTGCGCCGTAACCTGCGCGTCGGCTCGATCGAGCGAAGCGCCTGCCTGCGATTTGGGCACGATGTGTGTGTAGCCGACGATCTGCCCGGCGGGGCTTACGCGAACGCGAAATTCTTCTTCCTGCTTCGGTTTGAAAAAACGCACATCCCAGAACCAGATGTTCAGTTCCGAAGCCATCAGCCGGTTGGCTTGTTGCTGTCCGAGTTCCCGTTCGAGGTAGACCTTGGCGTTGTCATCCACATCGAAAACGATTGCGGATTGGTAGCCGCTGACGTTTTCGCCGAGGCCGCTTACGAAGTTTTGCGCACGCGCCAGAGCTTCTTCGCGAGAGACTTTGAAGTTGACCGAAGCTTCCGGGAAGGCGCGGAAGAAATATTTGTAAGCGAACAGCGCGCCGAGGATACCGAAAACCACCCAGAAAAATAGCGCGCGCTTCTCGGAACCAGTCAGACGCTCTCCGGCCACCAGGCCTCCTGTTCGGCAAAAAGACGCGGATTCCACACTCTAACGATACGTGTGGCTGGGAAGCAAGTTTCGCTTGGGACAGCCGCACACAGGAAGGTTCCTGGCGGGAATGATATAAAGAGAATGCGCCGTTTGTTCGCCGGCATTCGCAAGAATGATACAAAGCCTCAGCACAGAAGTGCGCATGATCAAAGGTGTTGGCCCGCAGCGCGCCGAATTGCTGGCGCAGCGCGGGATTCGAACGCTGGAAGATTTGCTGGGCTACCTGCCGTTTCGCTACGAAGACCGAATTCATTTCTCAAAAGTGAAGGACATCCAGCCAAACGGCACGTACACGCTTCGCGTGCGCGTGATGAGCGGGCAGGCGGTGCGCACCATGCGGGGACGCGACGCCATTTATCATCTGCTGGTGCAAGACGATTCGGGCGGCTTGCTGCCTTGCAAGTTTTTTCACGGCGGGTATTTGGAAGGACGTCTAAAGCCCGGGCAGCTTCTGATTCTTCATGGCAAGGCGGAAGTGGACAAGCTGCGGCCCGCACGGCTGGAAATGGTCAATCCGCAGATCGAAGTGCTCAGCAGCGAGGAGATGGATTCCACCGAAGTCGGGCGCATCGTGCCGATCTATGAAGCGATCGGCACTTTCGGCTCGCGCCAGATTCGCCGCGCCATGTATGCGGCCGTGCAGCTCATTGATCGAACGATGCCGGACGTGTTGCCCGAGGGATTGCGTGCACGGCTCGGCTACCCTTCGCGGGGCGACGCGCTGATCCACACACACTTCCCCGATCCGGGAGAATCGCTCGATGCTCTGAACACGTTTCGTTCTCCGGCGCAGCAACGGCTCATCTTCGAAGAGTTTTTTCTATATCAGCTCAGCCTCGCGCTGGATCGCAGGGCGACGCGCAAGGAAAATGCCATCGCGTTTCGCGTTCGCGAAGATGCGGTGCGTGAAGCCTTGAAGCGCATCCTGCCTTTCAAGCCGACGGCGGCGCAGAAGCGTGTACTCGCCGAAATCGCGGCGGACCTGGAAAAGCCCGCGCCGATGAACCGGCTGCTGCAGGGCGATGTCGGCAGCGGCAAGACCATCATCGCGCTGCAAGCCGCGGTCATCGCCATCGAAAACGGCACGCAAGCCGCGCTGATGGCGCCGACGGAAATTCTCGCGGTGCAGCATTTTCTTTCCGCGCGGCGCATCCTGGCCAACGGCGGCTATCGCGTGGAATTGCTGATCAGCGGCTTGAAGAGCGCAGAAAAGAACGCGGCCCTCGAGCGCATTCGCTCCGGAGAAGCGCAACTGGTCATTGGCACGCACGCGCTGATCGAGGACAACGTGGAATTCGAGCGGCTCGGCTTCGTGGCCATCGATGAACAGCATCGCTTCGGCGTTTTGCAGCGCAAGCGCCTGATGGACAAAGCCGCGGCGCACGGCCATGCGCCGCACGTGCTGGTGCTAACCGCGACGCCGATACCGCGCACGCTTTCGCTCACGCTCTATGGTGATCTGGACGTTTCCGTTCTCGACGAGCTGCCGCCCGGCCGCACGCCCATCACCACGCGCATGACCTCGGAGCCGCATCTCCCTGGCGTGTGGGAATTCCTGCGCCGCGAAGTGGCCGCTGGACACCAGGCCTACGTCGTTTATCCGGTGATCGAAGAATCAAAGCTCGAGCTGAAAGCAGCAATGGAAGAATACGAGCGGTTATCGAGAGAAGTCTTTCCAAAATTGAAGCTTGGCCTCCTGCACGGCCGGCTTTCGAGCGAAGAAAAAGAAGAAGTGATGCAGCGTTTCCGCAAGAACGAGGCGCAGATTCTTGTGGCAACAACGGTCGTGGAAGTCGGCGTTGACGTGCCCAACGCCACCGTGATGGTCATCGAACATGCCGAACGCTTCGGACTCTCACAGCTCCACCAGCTACGCGGGAGGATCGGCCGCGGCGCGGAGAAATCGCATTGCATCCTGGTCGCGCCCGTTCGAATGACTGACGAGGCGCGCGCGCGGCTCGAGACCATGGTGCGCACTTCGAACGGATTCGAAATTGCCGAAACCGATCTGCTCCTCCGCGGCCCCGGCGAATTTTTCGGCACCCGCCAGTCCGGCGACATGGGCTTCCACATTGCGAATCCGATACGCGACCGAGAACTCCTCGAACTTGCGCGCCGCGAAGCTTTTACGCTGGCTGAGGATCCTGCGCAACAAGACACGATGCAGCGCATCCTTCGCCAACTCCCGGCGGAATGGCAGCGCCGCTACCACCTCGCCCGCATCGGCTAAAGGATTAGCGCGAGTTCAGTTGTTGCGCGGCCGCGTTCATCGACAGTTAGCTCCACGAGGGAGCGCAGAAGGCCTCCTTCACTCGCGAACCGATCCGTTCTGAATTGGACTTTAAGAAATCCTCGCGGTGACCTCACGGCTTATGGCGAATAGCGAATAACAATACCGCACCCAGAGCCAAGACGATCAGCGCACCGGCTATGAAAAGAGAAACGCGTTGCCGTCCGGCACTCCTCCCCGATACGGCAACTTCATCCTCGGGCGAGACGAAACTCAAGAACGATTTCTTGTAGGCCCTCCAAAGCAGAAAATAGGGGACTCCCGTAACGAAAAAATATAATCCCGCAGAAATGCACATAGCTCTGAACATGTGCGCTTCTGGCCTGCCCAATGCGCGGTAGATCTGCCTCGACCACTCAAAGGCCAAGAAATAACCTAGAAAGAGGATTGAGAAATGAGCGGAATAAAACATCTTCAGAAAAGATCTGATTTTCAGTTCCTCAGCCGGAGACTTGACAACGTAGCCGCGATTGCGGCGGTCCGCGGGAAAGATGACCACCCGGCCAGCGCCATCACCTCTAAAATTCGCGCTTACCATAGAGTCAAGAAGAGCCATAAGAATTCCATTCTCCTTGGGTGCATTCCTCGGGCCTTGGTTATCTCCATGTTGCCACCCCCAAAAAAGCGCCCGCCATGAAAAATTGCCCATGTGTCCTTCTCGCCGCTAACGCACGAGTAGTCGTGTGACCGGACAAGCGCCCTCAAGCAGATCCAACGTAAAGATGCTTTGTTCCTTGACTAAAAACTGAAAACTGACAACTAATAACTGCACTCATGCGCGTCATCGCCGGAACCTACCGCAGCCGAATCCTGAAGACCCTTAGGGGTCTTGCTCTCCGGCCCACCAGCGATCGCCTGCGCGAAACGCTTTTCAACGTGCTGGGGCCGGGCATAGCTGGCGCGCGATTCCTTGATCTTTTTGCGGGAACTGGCGCGATTGGCATCGAAGCGTTTAGCCGGGGAGCTAAGGAAGCCGTTTTCATTGAGAAACACGCGCCTGCCGCGAAGCTCATCCGTCGGAACCTGGACTCGCTCGAAATCCGCTCCGGCTTCACTGTGATGGCTGTAGACGCGCTTCGCGGTCTCGCCATGTTGGTTTCCCGAAAGTCGCCGTCCGGACCCGGTTTCGACTGTATTTTCCTGGACCCCCCTTACGCTGCTGCGGAAGAGTACGCCCGCGTGTTAGAATTTCTAGGTTCCGCGGAACTCCTCGCGCCCGGCGGCATTGTGGTCGCCGAGCACCGCCGTAACTTTGACTTGTGCGAAGAAGCCGGCACACTTCGGAGGTTTCGCGTTCTCAAGCAGGGCGATGCCGCCCTGAGTTTTTACCGCCGCCGCAGCGGCGAAGGTCGGTGAAAATCACTCTGCCGAGTAAACCCCCGCTGGCAGGGTCTCATCTATTATGAAGTGTTCGCGTATTGTTGCTTGTAGTGGCGGGTCTTCAGACCTGTGCCGTTCACCACTCTAAGCGAGCGGCGCGAGGTTTATTCTTGAAGAAAGGGAATTGCCTTTGAGCCAGGTCGGCAGGGCATTGGATCTCTTGGGACAGGCCACCACTCCTGCCGCTCCCGCGCGCCCGCAAACCGGGCACGAACCGAAGCTTGACCTCGCTTGGGGAAGTTTTCATCAGGGCATCGGAAGCAGCGTTCGCGCCGTTCTCACCTGGACCAACGTTCCGAAGGATTTTCTGGCGGAAAGTTTCTTCAAGGACAGCTGGGTCAAGAGAAGTATTCCCGGCCGTGCCTTGATTGCCGCGGCGTTGTGGCATGTCGCTTTTCTTCTCATGCCCTTCCCGCAATTTCGGGCCGCGCCCCGCCACAATCCCGCGTTCGATAACACGGAACTCACCTGGTCGGGGCCGATCACCGATCTGCCTCTCCTGGCGACGAAGACTCCCAAAGCCAAGCCCAGTCCCCGCGGCGAACCGCAAAAACCGCTCCCGCAGGAAGGCGCTGACGCTTTCCATCCACGGCAGCGCATTTTCACTGACCCGGCACATCCGAACCATGCGCGTCAAACTCTTATAAATTCCGCCGCGCCCGCGGAGCCTCCAAAAATTCTTCCGAATCTGCCGAACATTGTTCAGCTCCAGCAGTTGCCGGGGCCTGCGCGGCCGAGGATCCAGATCAGCGAAGAGACACTTGCCAAGCTGCGCCCACGCGAACATCGAACCGCCACAGCGACGACCGCGCCGCCGCCGGATTTGCCCGCCTTTGACCAGAAACTCGGGGACCTCGCCCTGCCCGCCTCGCCCAACGCACCTGCGCGCCCAAAACTGGAACTGAACGCCGGGGCACCGCCGCGAGTCGCGCCGCGCGCGCAAACAGGAGACGCCGAACCTGCGCCGGAAGTAGGCGCCGCGCAAGCCAGCGCCGCGAATGGAAATTCAGCGACATTCATTGCACTGTCAGCAACTCCTGGCCCGCCGGCGCCGGCGATTCAGCCGCCGCAGGGAAATCTTGCCGCGCGTATTTCCATTTCGCCGGAAGGGAAGCAGCCGGGAGTTCCAGGCGGCTCGCCAGACGCAACGCATGGCCCAACCGGGGGAGCAGGCGGCAGTCCCGGGAGCACCGGAGGAGCCGGAACGGGCAACGGCGGCGGAAAAAATACGATGGATGTGAGCATCAGCGGCGGAAATCCACCGGCTAACAACGGCGTTTCCGGCCTTGGTGGAGCTTCGAAAATCGCCGCGCCCACGCCACACACGTTGATTACCAAGCCGGAAGCGCACGCAAGAATTGATGACGCGCCGGAAAGAACAGGGCCGCCGAATTTCGCGGACCTCCCCGCGGGCGCGCAACCGGAACAAATCTTCGCGTCGAAAAGGATTTATAAGCTGCTGGTCAATATGCCCAACCTGAACAGCGCGACGGGGAGCTGGATTCTCAACTTCTCTGAGCTGCGCACGCGCGCCGATGGACCGCGGCTCAGTTCGTCGGACCTTGTTGGGCCTTCTCCGTTGCGAAAGGTCGACCCGAAATACCCGCCCGCGCTCATCAGCGAACACATCGATGGAGAAGTGGTGCTCTACGCTGTGCTCCGCCGCGACGGAACTGTGGACAGCATCCAACTGGTGCGCGGCATTGATGAGCAGCTTGATGCCAACGCCATGGTGGCGCTCAGCCAGTGGAAATTCCGGCCTGCGACCCGACAAGGATCGCCGGTGGAACTCGAGGCCATCGTGCACATCCCTTTTCATTACCGGAACGACCGGTAAACAACTCATTTTTCAGAATTGAGATTAGGAGCGCCCCTCGGCGAGTTTCACCAGCGCATATAGAGCGTGGTTGACGGGAGTGGGAACGCCTAGTTCCGCCCCTCGGCGCGAAATGAAGCCATTCAGCGAATCAATCTCCGTGCGCTTGCCGCGATTCATGTCCTGGGCTGTGGACGAAAGCGCCTCCGCCATTTGCGTGGCGATCTTGAAAGCGCCCGCGATGGCGGTCTTGGGATCTTCCAGCCCCGGCGGGTGTACATTTGCGGCGTGTGCGACGGATAGCACCTCGTCCACAACCGTCTCCACTACCTTCCGCGCGTCGGCGCTCGCGGCAATCTGGCCGTATTTCGCGCGCCCGAGTGCAGAGACGGCATTCAACGCGCAATTCCAGATCAGCTTGGTCCAGAGCTCTCCTTCTATATTTTCCGAGATGCGGCAAGGCACGCCGGCGCGCGTAAAGAGAGCAGCCGCGCGTTCCGTCCTTTCGTTTGTTGGCCCGAAAACAAGGTCGCCACGGCCAACATGCTTTACCCGGGCGGGTTCCGGCACGGACGCCGCCACATAGACGACGGTGGGAAGCGCTTCGATGGCAGCCGCGGCGCGAATCTGTTCCACATTATCAACGCCGTTTTGAAAACTGAGGACCAGCGTGCCGGGGACAAGCAGCGGAGCCAATGCCCGCGCGGTCGTCGCGTTGTCCGTAGTCTTCACGCAGAAGAGGACCACTTCCGCGCCGCGCACCGCGTCGATCTCGGTTGACGCTTCTACTTGGACGCTCTCTTGAAACTGCAGTGTGTCGAGGAAAAGTCCGTTCTTTTTCACCGCTTCGACGAACGCTGGCCGGCCAATCATCGCCACCGGCGCGCCCGCACGGGTCAGCAGCCCGCCGAAGTATCCGCCTACGGCGCCCGCACCCACGACGGCAATTCTGGGCCAGCCCTGCTGCTCCGTCACGGAGTGACCACGCTGATGAGGCGATCGATGTCGCGCTCGGTGTTAAACAAGTGCGGCGAAACGCGAATGTTGCCTTCGCGCAGGCTGACGACAACATTTTCGTTACGCAGATGCTGGTAAACTTCCGCCGTTTTCTCCAGGCTTCGCGCGGCAAAACATCCGTACGGGCCGCGGTGCGCGGCGTCGAGAGGGCTCGCCAGAACAAAGCGATCTTTGGGCAGCCGTTCGAAAAGCAGTTCGATCAATTTTCGGTTGTGAGCCAGAACCCGCTCGGGTCCCATGCGCTCGACGAATTCCACTGACGCGTCCATGGCCACCAGGTTGAAATTGAAATAGCTGGCCCACTCCGGCGCGTCCCAGCGCTTAGCGCTTGGCGCAGGTTTGGGATCATCGAAATTCAATGCTGCAAAATTGTCCGAGCCCGCCACCGCCATCCAATAAAATGGCCCTGGCCGGACCATCTGGAGGTGCTCGCTCTTTACCCATAAGAAACCCGTGCCGAAGGGACCGAGCAGCCACTTGTAGCCGGCGCTCACGACAAAGTCCGCACCAAGGGCATGGACATCCATGGGCATCGCGCCGCAGCACTGGCTGGCGTCCAGCAGCAACAACGCTCCGTGCGCGTGGCAGGCAGCGGCAACGCGCGCCGCATCCAGCAGCGAGCCGTCGTCGAAACGCACCAGGCTTACGGAAACGAGCCGCGTCCTGGGAGTCATCGCGGCGATCAAATCGTCTGCAGTAATAAAGCGCTCGCGGGGAGCCACGATTTTCAGTTTCACGCCCTCGCGCTGTTCCATCGGTTTCCACGTCGTGTACTGCAGCGGGAATTCACTCTTCGCCGTAATGATCTCGTCGCCCGGCTTCCATGGCAGACCGTAGGCGACCGCGGCCACGCCGGCGCTTGCTCCGCTTGTCGCCGCAATCTCTTCGGGCTTGCCACCGATCAGACGCGCGATGGATGCGCGGATGCGATTCGGAACTTCATAGAAAGTGGAGTCCGGCATGTGATGCGGACTTTTCTTCGCTTCGAGCGCGGCTTGCACGGCCCGAATGGACACGCGCGGCATCGGCGACTGGCCGGAAACATTCAAATAGGTGGCGTCTTCGATTTCGAACCACTCCTGGCGCCAGTCGGTTTGCATGGGAGTCGTCGCGGTAGCCATAAGTTTCTCCTTCGGGGAAGCCACAGGGGATTAGTTTCAGGCGTGCGTAACCGGGTACAACGTCCAAATTGGGCAGGATGCCTGCGCTAGAAATGGCCGCGCAGTTCGCGGAAGGCGGGCAGAATCACAAGTTTTCCCGAGCCGCCCATCACCGGTTCGTGCTCCAGATTCCAGGTGTGCTGGTGAGGGATATAGACGGCGTTCAGTCCGATCTTCATCGCCGGATTGATGTCGCTGCGGGGGCTGTTGCCGATCATCCACCCGTGGGACTTTACGATTTTGTGTTTGTGCACCAGGCCGCCGTAGGTTTGCGGATCCTTCTCCGGCACGATTTCGATGAATTCGAAAAACCCCTGCAGCCCGGAGCGCTCCACCTTGGCCGCCTGCTCCGCGGGCTCGCCTTTCGTGAACAAGATGAGGCGGTGCCGCTCAGTGAGATACGCCAGCGTCTCCGGCACTCCGTCCATAATTTTTGGCGGAGTGCGCTCCAGGTCCACGACGCGGCTGTGAATCAGCGCCAGCGTCTCGCGCTTGGCCATCTGGTCGGCGAGCTTTATGTAGGTTTCTTCGAGGGAGCGGCCGAAGCTGCGCACGCCGTAGCCGTACTGGCGGATATTCTTGCGCTCCGTCTCGTTGAGGATATGGCGGATGTACGCGCGGGTGTAGCCACAGGGTTCAACGATGCTGATGAAATCTTCGATCAGCTTCTCGAAGAATACGTTGTTTTCCCAGAGCGTGTCGTCCGCGTCAATCAGCAGAGTGTTGCGTCGCATCGATATTTGCTCTTTGTTCCATTCGCGCAGCCGGCGGCGTACGTGCCGGTGCCCCCCGTTCAGTCTAACAGCCGGATGGCGTCTTCTGCGATGGCCGCGGCTGCGCCGGGCCGGCCCAGGCTTCGCGCCGCATCACGCATTCTGGTCAGACGCGCGGGATCGTCCAGCAGCTTCGCGATTTTCCAGGCGGCCGCGGGCAAATTGTTGCAGCGGATGGCGGCTCCTGCTTCGAGCAAATGATCCGCGTTGCGTTCCTCTTGTCCGGGGATTGGCTCGATGAGAGCCATGGGCAGCGCGCGTGCCAGCGCTTCCGAAGTCGTCAAACCGCCCGCTTTGCCCACAAGCAAATCTGCTGCGGCCATGTATTGGTCCATCTCGGTGGTGAAGCCCATGCCACAGAGCTTTGGAGAGCCGTCGGATAATTTTCCGGCCGTTCTCGCCACCTTTTCCAAACGCTCGCGGATTTTCTCCGATTTTCCGGCAATCGCAACGACTTGCCATGGCCGCTGCAGCGCCAACAGATCTTTCACCAATTGTTCGACCGGGCCAATCCCGTAACCGCCGGCAGCCACGAGGATGACGGTCGCCTCCGCGGCGAGGCCGAAATGCCTGCGGGCTTCATGGCGATCCAGCGGTTTTGCGAAAAGTGGATCGACCGGAATGCCGGTGATTCGCAAGGCTTCCCGTGGCACGCCGATGCGCGCCAGATACTCCGCGGCTTCGTCAATCGCCACATAATAGCGGTCCACCGTGCGGCACAGCCACATGGCATGCACGTCGTAGTCGGTCACTACGATGGCGTTGCGTGCGCGGAGTTTTCGCTTGGCGATCAGCCAAGCGATAATTTCCGCGGGGAGAAAATGCGTGGCAACGCAGAGGTCCGGCTGAACGCGCTTCAGCAGGCGGATCATCGGCCCGGTATTCAACCGGTCGAGCGCCAGTCGCCGCCGCGGGTGATGCCATGGCTGATCGGTGCGCTCGTAGAGCACTCCCATCAGCTCCGGGGCGCGCCGCACCATTGAAATGTAGGTCTTGTCATAGACGCGCTGGAAAAGTTTGCTGACGTGCTGCAACGCGTCGATGTGCTCCACGATGCAATCGCCGCGCGCGGAAAACGCTTTTTCCAGCGCTTGCGCGGCGCGCACGTGTCCTGCACCCGATGTTGCGGAGAGCAACAATACCCGCGGCTTGGTTTTCATCAACGGGGAATTCCTCTGAGCGAGGCGAGCATCAGGAAGCCTTGCGCTGGCCGGCGGCGAGCTGCTCGAGAATTCCTCGCGCGATCTTCTGGATTTCGCCGAAGCGCGTCAGGTATTCCTGAAAATCGTGGTTCAGTACCCGCGCTTCCTTCGGACCAAGCTGTGTGCGGAGAATCATGTCGCGCAGCTTCACGGGGTGCGGGAGCAGCGCGTCTTCCTGCAATTCTTCCAGCGCGAGATTCACATCGTAGTGATACATGGCTTCCCCCAGCGGAAACATCCGTCCACCATATTCTACTCAGTTTGTGCAGCGATCGGAGAGTTTCGCAGAAAGTAAAACTGGAGAGAAGGCCTAGGCGGCGTTTGCCGTGGCGGGCACGAATTCGTAGCGCGCGATTTTCGCCGCGATGCCCACTCGCCCGTTTTCCGTCGGCTCGACGCGCACGATCTTCCCCTGGCAACGGATGTTCACATCGCCTGAGCGCGTGATCTGCTCCGGAAGCGTGATAACAAACTCGATTTCACTGCCGATTTTGAAATTGGCATCGGCGAGAAAGTAGAGCCCGCGGTAGCTGACATCCCGCGTCTGGGCGCTCAGCTCTTTCTCCTGGCCCTTCGGCGGCAAAACACGCAACGGCAAACTCATCGTGAATCGCCTTGCTTCACGGCGATCCGCTCCATCACTCATGGATGCCCCCTGAGTCTTGCTGGGTTCGCGCAAAACTAACATCCGCCTGCGCAAACTGCAACGCGAAAATCAGAAATTTTTGTCCTAGTACGAGCTCTTGTCCGTTTAAGTACGCCAGCAATATACTCCAGGGTATCCCAGCCGATTCGGCAGTACTGTTACGCCTATGGACAGCCGCGAACAACGCCGTGTGCGGATGCGTCTTCCCGTGCGCTTGCGCTGGGCTACGCCCTTGGGTCAAAAAATCGAGCTCGGCGAAACGATGGATGTGTCGCGCCGCGGCCTGCTTGTCTCTACCAAGGAGCCGCACACCGCAGGCGTCCCGCTGTGGGTTACTTTTCCTTACGACGCTTCGCTTGGCGATGGACAGCCGGAAATGTCCGCGCGAATCGTCCGCTGCGCAGAAGTTCTGGAGGTTATTCGCTCCGCCAATTCGCGCGAGAGAACGCAAACGGAAAGCGCAACAGCGGCCGAGCGCTCCGCGAAATTAGATCAAATTGCCCGTGCCCTCGCTCTCTATGATGCCCCGGCGACTTTTGCCGTTGCCATTCAGCTGGAAGAGCATGCGAACGGTCCCTCCAACGGAAACGGCCACCGCAATGGACCGGAACGGCGCGGCAGCCCGAGGCGTGCCCTGGCCGTGCCCGTCCATGTGCGGCCGGAAGCGATCCCCTGGTTTGAAGAAGCCATGACCATCGAATTTTCTGCGGAGGGCATGCGCTTTCGCAGCCACCGCGAGTACTGCCCGGGAGATCACTTGAAAGTTGCATTTGAAGATGCCACTCATACGCCATGGTCCGGCGCGCGCGAGTTTCGTTCGAAGGTAGTCCGCGTCGCTTCTGCGCCGGACTCTGTCGCTCTTGATGTCAGCGTTTGCCGGTTGAAATAGTTTCTCTCTGAAGTATTCTGCCATTCCATCTTTTTCGCCTGGTGCGCTACACTCCTCATACTTTCAAGGCTCATCGATGACTGCCGCACATGACTCGCGCAATTTTTTTCTCGAAGGCCCTGCGGGACGACTTGAAGCAATTCTTTGGACTCCTGCCACTACCGTTCCTCCGCAGCTCGCTGCCGTCGTCTGCCACCCACACCCTCTTTTCGGTGGCACCATGCACAACAAAGTCGTCTATCAAGCGGCGAAGTCTCTCGATGCCCTTGGCATTCCCGTTCTGCGATTTAATTTTCGCGGCGCCGGTCTAAGCGGCGGCGAACACGACCGCGGCCAAGGCGAGCAAGGCGACGTCCGTAGCGCACTCGACTTTCTCCACAATGAATTTCCTGGTGTGCCGCTCTTGCTGGCAGGTTTTAGTTTTGGTTCTGTAGTCGGATTGCGAGTGGGTTGTGAAGATCCCCGAGTTTCCCACCTGATCGGTCTCGGAATTCCCGTCAATAGCTCAGATTTTTCTTTCCTGAACGGCTGCAACAAACCCAAGCTCTTCGTCCACGGCAGTAACGACAAATTTGGTGCGGCGGAAAAAGTCAAAACGCTCGTCGCCTCATGGCCAGGCGAGAACCGCCTCGTGGTGGTGGACGAAGCCGATCACTTCTTCGCCGGCAAACTCGACCAACTGGACCGTGCCATCAACACCTGGTTGACTGACGAAGTATTTCGCACCGCTCACTAAGAGCCACAGATTTCCTTTCCTTATCTTTCTCCCTGAACTCAGTGTTCTCCGCACCCTCTGCGTTAAGTCTTCTCTTCAAGCCCCTTCGCCGCGCGAAAAAAGCTTCGTGAATTCGTCGACCGTTGCCGGAGCCACCCGCAGCAACCGCGCGTTGGCCTTTACGTGTTCCACGCGCGACATTCCTACCAGCGCCGTCGTAATTCCCGGCGACGACCTCACAAATTGCAACGCGCGCTCCGCGTCATTCTCCAATCCCAACGCTTCCGCAACAAATCCCGGCAGATTTCGCGCCACTTGTCCCTGCAGCAGCGAAGCGCTGGCGATCAGCGTAATATCCAGCTCACTTGCCGCTTCCATGATGGTGCGGTCGCGCCCCTTCAAGGATTGATTGCCGAGAGTCAGCGCTTCCGTCATCCCCAGGTTAAAAGGAAGCTGCACGAAGCGGAAATGATGCAGCCCGCCCGCAATTTCCTGTGCAATCTGCACCATCTCTCCGAGCTGCATGGCATCGCGCGCGCGCGCATCCTGCCGAAAGCCGTTCCACGTGGCCATCCCATAATATTGAATCTCTTCCGCCTCCACCGCCGATTCGAGAAACGTGAATGCTTCGCGCACGCGGTTCAAGAAATCTTCCTTGCTCACTTCCGAGAGTTGCGATTCTGGATTGTGTAGGTAATAAATATCCACGCATTCGACGCCAAGGTTTTTCAAGCTGCGCCCGAGCTGGTTCTTCAGGAATTTCGGCGTCATGCAATGACTGCCCGCGGCAATGTCCTTCGCGGTAAAGACTCCCGGTTGAATGTACTCGCGGAAAAAATACTCGTTGGGATCGGCCGGCATCGAGCCGTCCGGCGTCAAATAACCGCCCTTGGTGCAAATCACGAATTCCTCTCGCGCCAATCCTTTCGCGGCCAGCTGCTGGATCGCTGCCCCGATGCTGCGCTCGCTCCGCTGAAACCGGTAGTTGATCGCCGCATCGATCACATTGATGCCGCTCTCCACCGCTGCTGCCACCGCCGCTGCGTACCCTTCGTCCGTCCTGGTATCCGGCTGCCCGAGGTAGGTGCCAATGCCGATCGAAGAGAGCACGAGCCGGTGTGCTTCACGAAAATGTCCGTTTGCTGCGCGGCCCGCAAATTTCTGTGCGTAGCGTGTTGTTCCGTCCTTGGTCGCAGACTTGGTCATGGCGCTCCTTCGCTGGATGGGCCTGTTCCCGGTTTCTCGGTACTCGCAGCCTCGCTGCTCTTCGCCGCAAGCAGCCGCGAACACGCCCGGAGAATCCTACGATACGGCCAGTCTTTTTCGCGGAAGAAAATCTCGCCGTCGCGGGGATTGCTGAAATACCACTTCGCCACCAGCCAGAGGTGCTCTCCCAGATCGCCTTCGCCCACGCTCATTTCCGTTTCGAGGTAATCCCGAAAGAGTTGTTCCGCTGATCGCGGCTGGCTGGCGATTTCTCCGAATCTTAAAAAAAACGGCTCCGCGAGCCGCCCGCCCCGCACGGCATACACGCCAATCGCTTGCTCTTCCGCAGTACGCTGCAGAATCACCGCGTCCAGGTCCTGAATCCGCCGCGTGATTTCCGGCCTTCCGCGCAGCACTTCGTCGAGTTTTTCCACTTTCTTGTGCAGCGCGGAAGCCCGTTCGAAGTCCAATTCCTCACTGGCGCGTTCGCGCTCCCCTTCGAACGTGGAGCGTAGCGATTCGCCGCTCGTTTGCAGGAATTGCACCAGGTGCTGTACCTCCGCATCGTATTCTTCTTTGGAGCAGCCCGCAAAGCAGGGCGCCAGGCACATTTTCATTTCGGAGTAGATGCAACCGGGGAATGCGGGATCGCGGCGGATCTTGATCTGGCAGCGCCGTACCTTGAAAAAATCCAGAGCGCGCTCAGCAAACGCTTGCGCGGAACGCCGCGAAGCAAAAGGGCCGTAATACGTGCCGCCCGTCGGCACGCCCGCATCATCCACCGGAATTCGCCGCGTCACGTAGCACCGCGGATAGGCATTTCTCAAATTCACTTTGAGGACCGCCGGCGGCCGCAAGCGCATCATCGCGTGGTAGCGTTTGGGAAATAGCTGCTTCGCCTGCACGTAGTAGGTCAGAGTCTGTTCGAACGCCGAGCCCGTCAGCCGGTAGCGGAGGCCACTCGCAAACGCGCTCAGATTCAATCGTTTGCTGCTTGGATCGATGGGACCCAGCAGCCGTTGCAGCCGCCTCTGCAAATTCTGCGTTCGAATCAGAAACGGTTCGGCCGTTTCTTCGCGCGGCTGTATCAGGCAAACCGCCGGTAGCGGTGGCAGGGAAGAGAAAAATTCCTCCGTGCGCCCGGCATCAAATTCGAGTCCGCAATCGAGTTCCAGCACGCGGTCAGAATACTACGGAGAGGCTAAGACTTCAGAACCCAGGAGGAGATAACGAGGCGCTGAATTTCGCTTGTGCCTTCATAAATCTCCGTGATGCGCGCGTCGCGGTAATTGCGCTCGACCGGATATTCACGGCTGTAGCCGTTGCCGCCATGGATTTGAATCGCTTTGTGCGTGACGCGCGTAGCCATTTCACTCGCGAACAATTTCGCCATGGCCGCATCCATGGTGAACCGCGCTCCGGTGTCCTGTTTCCACGCCGCCTTGCGGATCAGCATCCGCGCCGCATCAATTTCCGTGGACATGTCCGCCAGCATGAATTGGATAGCTTGAAATTGTGAAATCGGATGGCCGAAGGCCATGCGCTCCTGCGAATAGTTCAACGCCGCTTCGAACGCTCCCTGTGCAATCCCCGTCGCTTGTGCGGCGATGCCGATTCTCCCGCCGTCCAGCGTGGACAGCGCCACCTTGTAACCTTCGCCTTCATTCCCGATGCGATTCGCCGCCGGCACTTCGCAATCGGTGAAAATCAACTCGCTGCATGCCGTCGCGCTGATTCCCAGTTTCTTCTCTTCCTTGCCAACCTTGAATCCCGGCGCCCCTTTCTCCACCACAAGGGCTGTGATTCCTTTCTCGCCCTTCGCCGGTTCCGTGTTCACGTAGACGATCGCCGCATCGGCCGCGCCGCCGTTGGTGATCCACGCTTTCGTTCCATTGATCACGTAGGCGTCGCCCTTTTTCACTGCTTTCGTTTGCAACGCCGCGGCGTTCGAACCGGCTTGCGGTTCCGTCAGCGCATAACAGCCGATCTTTTCGCCGCGCGCATAGGGCACCAGGAAATTTTTCTTTTGCTCTTCGGTTCCGAGCCGATGGATAGGATCGCAGTAAAGTGAGTTCTGCACCGACAGAATCACGCCCGTCGAAGCGCAGCACCGCGAAATTTCCTCAATCACAATCGTATAGCTGACATGATCAAATCCCGCGCCGCCCTCGGACTCCGGAAACGCGATGCCCGTCAGCCCGAGCTCCGCCGCTTTCTTGAAAAGTTCACGCGGAAAATGGCCCGTTTCATCGAGCTCCTTCGCGAGCGGCTTCACTTCGGACTCCGCAAATTCCCGCACACTCTTCCGCAGCAGCTCTTGCTCTTCGGTCAGCTCCAGATTCACAGCAGGCACTCCGTTCCTTTAAGAAATCGTTCGAACAGCATGGCCAATCGCGATACCACTGGCCCGCGAGTTGTCGCGCGGCGAGGATAAACTTTGTAGGGTTTGTCTCCTCAGGCGGATCGCTGGCATCAGGCCAATCCCTTCGAAAGCCGTTCGTACGTAACCTTCAGGTCCTCCGGATGCACGCGCGTCTCACCCGTCACCGTCATGAAATTCGAATCGCCAAACCATCGCGGGAGGGCATGCAGATGCAAATGCCCCGCCACACCGGCCCCCGCCGCCCGGCCCAGATTCATTCCCAGATTCATCCCATCGGGCTTGTAGTTCTCGCGAAAGATTTTTTCGACCCGCTGCGCAAGCTGCATCATTTCGTTTAGAGTTTCCGCATCGCACAAATTCAATTCCGCCACGTGCGCGTACGGCACGATCATCACATGCCCCGACGTGTATGGAAAACGGTTCAGGATGACGAAATTTTTAGCGCCGCGATGGGCAATCAACGTCTCTGCATCGTTGTTTCGCGCCAGCGCATCGCAGAAAACGCATTCCGGCTGCTCGCCGCTCGTGACCTGCGCCATGTACTGGTAGCGCCAGGGAGTCCAGATATAATCCATTGCCGCGTTTCCTTTGCCTTCAAAGATGTGCGCACAGCATAGCGCAGAACCGGCGCGGCCGTGGCACACCAACTCTAGACCCGGCTGAACCAGCCAGTGAGCCTGCATTCATTCTTGTGTGGATTAAAACTGCCCCGTCCGTTACAGCGGGCAAATTAGGCGCGCGGAGAATCGCTGCCTGCGGCGGAAGCCTGCGCTTCTGCGCTATTCACAAAATCCTTCAGCTCTTTGCTGGGCTTGAAGAAAGGAATTTTCTTCGCCGGAACTTCCACTTTCGCACCCGTTTTGGGATTGCGCCCCACACGCCCGCGCCGTTGCCGCGTACGGAAACTTCCAAACCCACGGATTTCAATCTTGTCGCCCTTTTGCAAGGCCGCGATGATGCTGTCGAAAATCGTTTCGACGATGGTCTCCGACTCTTTACGAGGGAGCTCCGTCAAGCTAAGAACCTCCTCGATCAGGTCGGCCTTCGTCAATGTCGGTTGCTTGGTGGTCATCGCTATGCCTCGTCGCGCAGTGCCGGAAAAGACAGCCTCAACTCGTCCGCCGCGGGGCGGCCGCCCTAAACTGTGAATCCAAACGGCTTACGGGGGACTCGCCCTTCGCCGGGTTGCACCCTTCCTATCACTAAAATGACCTGCGCGTAAATCAAATTGTATTGCTGGGCCCTGCGGGTCCTGGTCTTGCACCTGCTAACGCGCCGACAGCTTGGATTTCAGCGCGTCCCCAATCGTCGCCGTCGAGGAGGACTTTGACGTCGACGTCGAACGATATTGCTCGATTTCTTTGCGCTCGATCTGCTTTACCGCCGCGCGATAGCTGAGGCCGATGCGCCGCGTCTCCGGGCTGATTTTGATTATCTTGAAATCGTATTCCTTGCCCGGCTCCAGCGGACCAGCGCTCTTCAGCGGTCCGGTCGTGGGACGGAAGCTCGATGGGCCTTCATCGCGGCGCTTGCGCTCCTCGATCTCCGTGTTGTGGCAGAGCGCCTCGATATTTTCGCCCAGTTCGACGAACGCGCCGAACGTGGCGATGCGCGTCACTTTGCCCTTCACGATTTGCCCAACGCGATTCTGCTTGAACCAGTCGCCCCAGATATCATTCACCTGCTTGATGCCCAGCGACACGCGGCGATTTTCCGGATCGATCTTCAACACTTTGGCGGTGATGTCCTCGCCCTTCTTGAAGACCTCATGCGGATTCTTCACGCGGCCCGTCCAGCTGACATCGCCCACGTGTACTAGCCCATCGAAACCATCCTCGATTTCGATGAACGCGCCGAACTCGGCAATGTTGCGCACTTTACCCGTTACGATCGTGCCCACTGGATATTTTTCAGCAACCTGCAGCCACGGATCAGGCAGCGCCTGCTTGATTCCCAGCGAAACGCGACGGTCGCTTGGCTTGATGTCCAGCACCACCACATCCACTTCGTCGCCAACCTTGGCGAGCTTCGAAGGGTGCGTGACCTTCTTGTTCCAGCTCATCTCCGAAACGTGGACCAATCCTTCGATCCCTTGTTCCAGCTCCACGAACACGCCGTAATCCACCACGCCAACGATTTTGCCCTTCACCTTGCCGCCGGCCGGATATTTCTCCGACGCGCCCACCCAGGGATCGGCCATCAATTGCTTCAGCCCCAGTGATACGCGCTGCTTTTCCTTATCGAACTTCAGGATGATGACGTCGAGCTCCTGCTCCGGCTTCACCAGATCCGAAGGATGCTTCACGCGGCCCCAGCTCAGATCGGTCAAGTGCAGCAATCCGTCGATTCCCCCCAGGTCCACGAACGCGCCGTACTCCGTCACGTTCTTGACGTGCCCGTGCACCACCTGGCCTTCGCTCAGCGTCTCCATCAGTGCAGCGCGCTTCGTTTGCAGCTCTTCTTCCATCAGCGCGCGGCGGCTGACCACCACGTTGCCGCGGCGCCGGTTCAGCTTCGTGATGCGCACCTGCATTTCCGTGCCGAGCAGATCGTCCAGGTTCTGAACCGGCCGCAAGTCATACTGCGAACCTGGCAGAAACGCGCGCACGCCGATGTCCACCACCAGGCCACCTTTGATGCGGTCCACCACTTTGCCCGTGACCGTCTCCTTGGCTTTGAACGCCGCGTCAATCTTTTCCCACGTCTTGCGCCGCAGCACTTTCAGGTACGACAGGATCGTAAAGCCGTCCTTGTGCTCGCCGGTCCGTTGCACTTCGATCGTGCTGTTCGGCTCGGGACGCGGAATCTCCGTGTCCGCGAATTCCGCGGCAGGAATCAGGCCTTCCGTCTTTCCGCCCAGATCCACCACCACGCCATGTTCCGTGTAGGCGACAACTTTGACTTCGATCACTTCGCTCGACGCGGCAGCTTCCTGCTTCTCGTCGTACTGCTCCATCAGCTTGCTCATCTCTTCCGAGCCGGCTGCTTCTTCGTCCGCGGAAGCCGCTTCGGCGTCCGCCGCTTTCGTCTCGCTGTGAGCTTCAGCAGCGGTATGCGCCGCCGCCGCATCGGAAGACTCGCCCGTCGCTAGCGGCGCCGTCGGCGTTGCTTCTGTCTTTTGAGATGAATTTCCAGCTTGGGCTTGTTCCGTTACGGCAGGAGCAGCCTGTTCGGCCGCATCCTCTGCTGTTACTGCTGCTTCAGGATGCGCCCCGTTCGGAGTGGTTTCGGCTTCGGGTGCAGGCGCCGCAGCGGCTGCATGGGACGGGTTATCGTGGTCGGAAAACATGGTTGTTGGCCTCCGGGATGTCTATCCCTGTTTTGTCGAAAATATCCCTGCGAAATCCCTGTTGGGGTCCGTGCAAGGAGGTTAACCGCAGAGCGGTTACTTGGGACACAGATGCTGCGGGCGTTCGAAACGCTGCAACTGTAAAAGGATACTCGCCGCCTCAACCCTGTGTCAATGAAACCGCTGCTCGGCGCCGGCCCACAAACTTGCCCGTCGCAGTTTCCGCATGGCGGTTCGCTCAGCGAAGGCGCAGCGGTCCGTCAACTACGGAGAGTCTTCAGCAATTTGCGTGCTCGCGCCTTCATGGCGGGCGTCCCGGCACGTTCAGCTGCTTCTAGATTTTCGATGATTTCAGGAAGCAGGCTAGCCTCAGCTCGTGCAAGCTCGGTCAGGCCCTGCAGAGCAAACGTTTTCACAATCGAGCTGGTATCTTTCAGATATCGCCTCAGCCCTTCGGCCGCGCGCTGTCGTTCTTTCTTCGTTAGAGGTAGTCGCGGAATCATCTGCGCAAGGTGCCAGCGCAGTTCCTTCTGCTCCGCTTCGAAAAGCAGCCCCAAAAGTTCAGCTTTGAACGGCTTCAGAAGGCCCGGATTTTTTGCGGAAATCTTTTCTGCCGCGTCCGCCGCGCGCATCCGCACTACGGCGTCTTCACTCCACAAGTAGCCAATCAGTTGGGGAAATCGTCGCGGCTCTCGCAAAACCAGCGCGGCAACTTTGTTCGCGCGTCCGATCGACCGCTTGTCGGTGCTTTCGAGCCAATCCTTCAGTTTTTCGCGGGGCATGCGGATTTGTAAGAAGCAGAACGATGCATTCCAGGACTAGGCTCTCGCGCGGCCGGCTTGCGTCTTTTCCCGCCGAAAATCCGGAGCAGATACTTCAATCGTGCGGCACATCTCATAGAGTCTCGAACGCATACGGCTTCCGATGCGCTGCTCCAGCGAATCCTCCCGGGTCGGCAGTATCAGTTTGCCGCCGGGCAGCCGCGCCGCTTCACCTTCCGTGGCCGGATTATCCAGATAATTCGTCGTTATGATCGTCGTGCGGTTCTCGTTGTACCGTGCGTTCAAGACAATCCCCACAATATCGCGCACCCAATCCGAAGGCTTGCTCGCGCCCAGATCATCCAGCACGAGAATCTCCACCGTTCGAATCGGCTCCAGAATCTTCATTTCCGTCGATTCGCTCGCCGGGTTGTAACTCGCCTGAATTTCTTTTAACAGTTCCCGGTAATCACAAAACAGTCCCGCATGCCCGCGGTGAATCAGCTCTTTCAACGCCGCCACAGCCAGATGTGTTTTCCCGACTCCTGAAGGCCCGATGAACAGTAGTCCCTTTTCAGAAGAACCTGGGTACTCGCGCACAAACCCCTGCGTCACTAGCTTCGCCTGCTTCAACGACTGCGCGTGCTGCGCCATCCAGGTCTTCCCGTCGGTCAGGTCCGTGACGTAACTCTCAAAATCGCAATGCTCGTAGCGCTTCGGAATCCGGGCGCGCTCCATCACCCGCGTCGCGCGATCCTGCATCCCGCAGTCGCACGCCACCGCCATGCTGCCCGCCGCGCCATCCGCCCGCGGCACCAGCTTCCACCCCGTCCCCCTGCAAAGCGTGCAATTCTCCAGCGCCATAATGTAGTGGCCGGTCTTTAGACCGGTCTGTAACGCTCCGGTTCATGCAGCCGGCGGGCTTAGCCCGGCTGTTCTTCACTCCAGCGCCAACAGCATACGAGCACACCTCGCGCACAGCAAGTTGTCATCATTGGGAAAACTGTGGAAGGAACTGCCAACGCTTGTCGCTGAAACGGATCACTGCTCTCTAATCTCTATCTTCCAAACCTCGGCGTCGCCCGCACAATCGCATGCTGTTGCGTCTTCCCCTGCACCCTCGAAGCCGCCACCCGCGACAATTCCTGCTGCACCACTTGGGCGAATTCCCCCATCTGCCGTTCCATCTCGATGAGCTTCTCGCGCATGTTCAAAATAATCTCGATTCCCGCCAGGTTCACGCCCATGTCCCGTGCTAGCGTCAGGATCACGTCCAGCCGCTCCAGGTCGGAATCTGTATACAGCCGCGTATTTCCCTGCGAACGCGATGGCTTCAGCAGCCCAACGCGCTCGTACAGCCGCAGCGTCTGCGGATGCAGCTTATAAAGCTCCGCCACGGCGCTGATCATGTAGCCGACCTTGGCCCGTTTTTTCGCTCGCGGTGGCATTCTTGCTTCCCTACACTCCCGACTTGCTGAACAAATCTTTTCTCGGATCTTCCGGCGCGATGGTCTCCAGTTCCTTCATCAGATTTCGCACGCGCTCATCCGTCGGCGGCGGCACCACCACCTGAATTTCCACGTACTGGTCGCCCCTAGCGCCATTTCGCGCGCTCGGCACGCCTTTTTCTTTCAGCCGCAGCGTCTTTCCGCTATTCGTTCCCGGCGGAATCCTCACGATGGAGCGCCCGTCAATTGTCGGCACTTCCACTTTCGCGCCCAGCGTCGCCTCGCTCACTGTCACCGGAATTTTCGTGTACAAGTCATCGCCACGCCGCTCGAAAAACTCATGCGGCTTCACCACCACACGCAAATACAAATCGCCCGGCGGCGCGCCCATCGTCCCCGCATTGCCTTTGCCCGGAACTCGCACTCGCCCGCCGTTCGCCACGCCCGCGGGAATCCGCACGTCAATCGTTTCCGTCCGCCGCACGCGTCCTTCGCCGCCGCACGTTTTGCACACGGTCCGCAGCTTGCCCGTGCCCCCGCACCTCGTGCACGGCACGTTGAATTTCATTTTTCCCGCGGCTTGCTGGATCGTTCCCGTTCCATGGCACGTCGGACAAGTTTGCGGTGAGCCCACCGCGCCCGTTCCGTGGCATGTCTCGCAAGTGTCCAGCCGCGTGATAGTAAGTTTTTTTACTGCGCCGCGTACCGCGTCCCGGAAATCAATTTCGATCTGGTATTCCAGGTCGCCGCCCGGCTCGTGTTCCGGCTCCATTCCCGCGCGCCCTCTTCCGCCGGTGGTGAAAAACTGGCTGAAAAGATCGCGGAAATTCGACCCGCCGCCCGCCGCGCCGGACCCGCCGCCGAAATCGAATCCGCCGAAATCAAAATTGACGTCCTGCCCTCCGTCTTCGCCCGGGTGCCCTGCTCCCGGACCGCCGGGAGGCATATTGTCGCTGTAAAAGCCATGCTGGTCGTAGATCTGCCGTTTCTTCGAATCGGAGAGGACGTCGTACGCTTCCTGCAGTTGTTTGAATTTTTCTTCCGAAGATTTATCGCCAGGATTCAGGTCCGGGTGATACTTCCGCGCCAGCTTGCGAAACGCCGTGCGAATATCCTTCGCGCTCGCCTTCCGCGGCACTCCCAGCAGTTCGTAATAATCTTGCTTTGCTGTCGTAGGCATCGTTGCTCTGAGGGAATATTTGCAGGGGCGCTCGCCCTTGCGGACTGCGCCCCTGCGATTGTTGTTTCAACTTAGTTCGGACGCTTGTTCTCGTCCACATCCACGTACTCGGCATCGATTACGTCGCCTGGTTTCTTCCCTGCCGGCGCGCTTCCGCCGCTCGTCGAACCGCCCGCGGCGCCCGCACCGGCAGCCGCGCCCGCTTCCGCCGCCCCGCCTGCCGCCTGCGTCGTCTTGTACAGCTCTTCTGCGACCTTGTGCAGCGAGCGTTCCAGGTTTTCCGAAGCCGACCGGAGCCGTGCCACGCCGCCTTCGGTGATGGCCTTCTTCGCGTCTTCGATCGCCTCTTCCGCCGTCTTGACGTCCGCTTCCGCAATCTTCTCGCGGTTTTCACGGAGCATCTTTTCCGCCTGATAGAGGATGCCGTCCAGGCGGTTGCGCGCCTCGACCTCTTCCATGCGGCGGCGATCATCTTCACTATGCGATTCCGCCTCTTGCCGCATCTTCTCGGCCTCTTCCTTGGTCAGGCCGCTCGATGCCGTGATGGTGATCTTCTGCTCCTTGTTGGTGGCCTTGTCCTTCGCGCTCACGTTCAGGATGCCGTTCGCGTCGATGTCAAATGTGACCTCGATCTGCGGCGTCCCGCGCGGAGCGGGTGGAATCCCGTCCAATTTGAACTTGCCAAGCGAGCGGTTGTCCGTTGCGAACTTGCGCTCGCCTTGCAAAACGTGGATTTCCACGCCCGGCTGATTGTCCGCCGCGGTCGAGTACGTCTCTACCTTGCGCGTCGGAATCGTCGTGTTGCGCGGAATCTGGGCGGTCATTACGCCGCCGAGCGTCTCCACGCCCAGCGAAAGCGGCGTCACGTCCAGCAGCAGGATGTCCTTCACCTCGCCGCCGAGTACCGCGCCCTGAATTGCCGCGCCTACCGCCACGACTTCGTCCGGGTTCACGCCCTTGTGCGGCTCTTTCCCGCCGAAGAACGTGCGTACCAGCTGCAGCACTTTCGGGATACGCGTTGAACCGCCAACCATCACTACTTCCTGGATGTCGTTTGGCGACATCTTGGCATCCTCGAGCGCTTGCTTCACCGGCTTCATCGACCGTTCCAGCAGGTCGTTCATCAATTGTTCGAGCCGCGTCCGCGTCAAGTTCTTCTCGAAGTGGATTGGTCCGGCAGCGCCCGCGGTGAGGAACGGCAGGTTGATCGTCGTTTCCATCATCTGCGAAAGTTCGATCTTGGCCTTTTCCGCCGCTTCCTTCAGCCGTTGCAAGGCCATGCGGTCCTTGCTCAGGTCGATGTTGTTCTCTTTCTTGAACTCATCAATCATCCAGTCGACGATCCTCTGGTCGATGTCGTCGCCGCCCAGGTGCGTGTCGCCGTTCGTGGACTTTACTTCCACCACTCCCGCCCCAACTTCCAGCACGGAAATGTCGAAAGTGCCGCCGCCCAGGTCGTACACCGCGATCGTTTCGTCGCTCTTCTTGTCCAGCCCGTACGCCAGCGCCGCCGCCGTCGGCTCATTGATGATGCGCACCACTTCCAGGCCGGCGATTTCTCCAGCCTGCTTGGTTGCCTGCCGTTGCGCGTCGTTGAAGTACGCCGGCACCGTGATGACCGCTTTGGTCACCTTCTCGCCCAGAAAATCTTCCGCCGCGGATTTCAGCTTGCCCAAAATCATCGCGGAAATCTGCGGAGGGCTGTACATCTTTCCGAGAATTTCCACGCGCGCATCGTCATGGTCGCCTTTCACCACTTTGTACGGGATGCGCTTCATCTCATCGGTCACTTCATCGTAGCGCCGGCCCATGAACCGCTTGATCGAATACACCGTGTTCTCGGGATTCGTCACTGCTTGCCGCTTCGCCACTTGTCCCACGAGACGCTCGCCCGTCTTTGTGATTGCCACCACGGACGGTGTCGTTCGCGCCCCTTCCTGGTTGGGAATTACCACCGGTTCGCCGCCTTGCATCACGGCCACTACGGAGTTTGTCGTTCCCAGGTCAATTCCAATAATCTTACTCATCGTCACAGCTCCTTCTTGAATCTCTTTCTCTCTTGGTCTGCACGCAAAACGCTGAACCCATGCCCATCCAGCCCGGAGGTCCTACCCCAGGCCCAGAACGAAATGGAGTATACAGGTTGAGTGTGTGCTTGTCAAGTTTTCTTATAACAGCTGTAATGGCCATCTTTTCTTTATCTTACACTCCCAATCCCATCACCATCCCCCAACTTTATCAATTTTTCCTTGATCTTTGTTAATCCCTCCATTATAATACGCTTTCGTAACTGGCGGCGGACCAGCGAAGGAGTCTCTCGTGTCCGCCTGTTCTAACTTGTCCCTGACATCGTATCCGGCTAACTCCTTTAAAATCTGTAGCCAGAGACACTCTCTTCCGCAACCACTTTATAATCAACACTTACACCAGGCTCTTGGACCTGCGCATTCTAAAGGACTTACAGGCTCCGCGGCTTGCATGCAAGTTCTTCATTTTCAACACATACAAGTACCTCGCGCAACTGCACGGAACAAAGAACTTATAACCCCTTTAGAATCCGCACTTATGAGAATTTCTCCCGCAAACCCTTTAGAATCCGCACTTGCAAAAAATGCCGGGGGTGGGGGTCTTATGCTTATCTAGCGGTTCGTTCGCACAACGCTTCCCGCCAGCGCCGCAACCAATCTTATAGTGCCCCCGCTGCGGCTATCTCTTTCGGCGCGCGCATAGCCAGGGATCAACCGCTGCTCCCGCATTTATATCGTTTCGAGGTAGAATTCTCGTTCGTGCTTGCAGGGGCAAAATCGCTCGAGGCATTTCGGAGGATCGTGTGAATCGTCGGCGTACTTTGGCAGCACCTCTTCTATTAGGCTTACTTGGCGCTTTCGCGGTGCTCTTCGCGTCGGCCGCGCCCCAGGCCGCCTCCGGCGTTACCGACGTTGACCCTCACAAGGCCTTCGGCTCGAAGACCGCGCCCGTAATCATGGAGGTGTTCAGCGATTTCCAGTGCCCGGCCTGCAAGACCCTCTTCATCTCCACCAATCGCCAGCTCATGGACTACTACGTCACCACGGGCAAGGTATACCTGATCCATCGCGATTTTCCTCTCCCCATGCACGCACATTCGCGCGTTGCCGCTCGCTACGCCCGCGCTGCCGCGCAGATCGGCAAGTTTGAGCCTGTGGAACAGGTCCTATTTCAGAATCAGGAAAAGTGGGAACAGACTGGCGATGTGGACGGCACCGTCGCCACCGTTCTTTCCCCCGCGGAGATGGCCAAAGTCCGCGCGCTTGTAAAGGGCGGCACACTGGATGCCGCCATCGACAAGGACACCGCTCTCGGCCAGATGTACCGCGTTAACCAGACCCCTACCACGATCTTTCACAGCAACGGTCAGACCTATCCGTTTTCCGGCGTGATGAGCTACGACATGCTCAAGCAGTTTCTCGATCAGTTGCTAAGTCAGAAATAGGCGCTCCTTTGCGGCGAAACTAAGTTCATGATGCAATCCAGCCCATTCAACACCCGCCGCGCCATCATCTGGCTCGGCCGCCTGGTCCTCGGCGGAATCTTCATTTACGCGGGATTCTCCAAGCTCCTGATGCCAAACAATCATCTTTGGCCAATGTTCGTACTGAAATTTTCTATCTCCATGAATATCTCCAGCTTCGCGCAGCAGGTTGAATCGTACAAAATGATCTCGCACGAGGCGTCGCAAGTGGTCGCACAAACTCTGCCGTTCGTCGAGATTGTGTTGGGCCTGCTGCTGCTGATTGGCTGGCGCTTGCGAATCTGGGCCACCGCCATCACGGCGATCATGGCGGGATTCCTGGCGGTCGTGACGCGCGCGTACCTTCTGCACATGGACATTAACTGCGGCTGCTTCGGCACTCCGGAAAAGCTCACCGGCATGACCGTCGTCCGCGACGGCGCCTTCACCGTTCTCGCGCTGCTGATGACCGTCTTCGCCTTCATCGAAGCTCGCAAGCCCCACCCCTGGTCCACGCCGGAAAAAGCCTGAGCGGCTATCACTCCCGTGAAAACGCTAGCTGAATATCTCGACCTTGCTGCGAAAACTCACGGCCATCTTTGCGCCGGCCAGGTGCTGGGTGTGCGGCTGGCCATGCTTGGGTTGCGCGAACTCGGCATTGACGATCCCATCGCCGAACGCAAGCGACTCGTCACCTACGTCGAAATCGATCGCTGCGTCACCGACGCCGTCGCGGTCGTCGCCAATTGCCGCCTCGGCAAGCGCGCCCTGAAATTCCGCGACTGGGGAAAAGTCGCCGCCACCTTCGTCGACCTTCAGACCGGCCGCGCCGTGCGCGTCGCCGCCAGGGAATCTTCCAAGCAAGCTGCCCGCGAAATGTTTCCCCAGCTCGAAAAAGAGGCCGGCCAGCAGAAAGCCTACGCCCAGCTCTCCGACGAAATTCTTTTCGACAAGCAATGGGTAAAGGTAGAAGTCCAGCCCGAAGATTTGCCCGGCTTCAAAGGCCCCCGCGTCGTCTGCGCCCAATGCGGCGAAGGCATCAACTTCAAGCGCGAAGTCACCCGAGACGGCCGCACGCTCTGCCGCGCCTGCGCCGGCGAAAAATATTATGAACACCTTGATTGAATTCTTGCGAGAGTTTCGAGAAAGGTACTCTGCGTTTCGGAGCCTGGGCTATTCCTGCCCGCCTTGCAGCTGCTTCATATTGCCTTTGCGGATGATCAGGACGGCGAGAAGTACGAAAAACGCGACCACCAGCAATAGCCAAACGATTCCTTCCAGGGTTGCGACGACCGTGCGATACAGCTCCAGCACCCAGACTTCCTGGGTCAGCGCTGCTGAGAGCGCCGCTTTATTATAAGACGTTGCGCCAATGTACTCTTCCAGTGCGCCAACCCGAGTGCCGGAAGCAACGCCAACCACGACGATCGCGAACCTCAAATATTTCGACAATCCAACGCTGATGTGCGCCGCAAGGAAGCGGTGCAAAATCACTTCAATCGGATCCTGGGATAGCCACGCTACGCCCGCGGCCACGCCACCGGCCAGTAAGAACGAGACAGTGAAAAGCAGGACAAACATTTCGGGCGGCTCCTGTTTCTAAAATAGGTGATAGCAGAAACTAGTATTGCTGAATTGTGTTTCCGGCACCACCTCGACTTTCCACCCTGTTCCCAAAGTGCAAAGCCTTCCGACGCGAAACGTCGTTGAAACTTTGCTTATGCGTTAGAATTACCCTTCGATGCTGAGCCTGCCACCGATCACGCTGCGCTTGCGCGGCTTCAAACTGATTGACCGCGTCGCGCTGGCGTTTCTCTTACTCTGCTCGATCGCCCTCGGCGCGGGCGCCGGCCTGATCTTCGTTTATGCCAGCGACCTGCCGGAAATACGCGCGCTGGAAACCTACCGTCCCGATGTGGTCACCGAAGTGTATGCCGATGACGGCCAGCTCGCCGGCAGCTTCGCCATCCAGCGCCGCATTCTGATGACCTACGAACAGTGCCCCAAGGTTCTCTACAATGCCGTCACGGCCATCGAGGACCAGCACTTCGAAGAGCACTGGGGCGTCGACTTCCCGCGCATGGCCACCGCCGCCTTCCGCAATCTGATCAAACGGCGCATCACCGGGGGTGCCAGCACTATCACGATGCAACTGGCCGGCAATCTTTTCCTGGACCGCAGCGACCGCAGCGTCCGCCGCAAAATCCAGGAGATTCTGCTGGCGCTGCAGATCGAACGGCGCTACACCAAGCCGCAAATCTTCACCATGTATGCCAACCAGGTCTACCTGGCGCACGGCAACTACGGCTTCGCCGCGGCTTCGCAATTTTATTTTGGCAAGCCGGTAACCGACCTGAAGCTTACCGAAGCCGCGTTGCTTGCCGGGATGGTTAACGGTCCGAAATTTTCTCCGCTTTCGAATCCGGAGGCCGCTCTGGGCCGTCGCAATCTGGTGATTCATCGCATGGAAGAGGAAGGAAAGATTTCGCCGGTGGACGAAACCGCCGCGCGGAAATCGCCGCTCGGTCTGCACATTCAATATCCGCGCAACGACCTCGCGCCTTACTTTTTCGAAGAAATTCGAAAATACCTCGAGGCCACTTACGGCACTGAAGCCGTTCATGAGCGCGGCCTGCGCGTCTACACGACGCTGAATATCGCCATGCAGCGTTTGGCCAATCAGTCCGTCCGCGACGGACTGCACACCTACGAACGCCGCCACGGCTGGAAAGGCAATCTGCCGAACGTCATTCGCGACAATCTCGGCAAACTCGACAGCTACGAGGATGACGATTGGCGCCACACGGTTGAAAAGGGAAGTTACGTCACCGGGCTTGTGCTTTCCATTGACGAGAAGAACGCCGTCGTCAAGATCGGTCCGCACCGCGCCATTCTTTCGCCCAGCGATTTCGCCTGGACCGGAAGGAAAAAGCCGGCTGACCTTTTGAAGGTCGGCGATCTTGCTCAGTTCTCCATTCAGGAGCTACATGACAATACCGCGCGCGTCCAGCTCGAGCAGCAGACTGGGCCGCAAGGCGCCATGCTCGCGATCGATAATCCCACCGGCGAAATCAAGGCCATGGTGGGCGGCTACAGCTTTGAAGATTCCAAATTCAACCGCGCGACGCAGGCCGTGCGGCAGGTCGGCAGCTCTTTCAAAATCTACGTGTACGCCGATGCGATGGAAAAAGGTTCGACGCCATTCGACACTATCGTGGATACGCCGTTCACCACCATCAGCGGCGGCCAGCCCTACTCGCCGCGCAATTACGATGAAAAATTCGAAGGCACCATCACGCTGCGCCGCGCACTGGCCGGCTCGCGAAATGTCCCCGCCGTCAAACTGGCGGAAAAAATCGGCATCAACTCCGTCGTGGATATGACGCGACGCTTTGGAATTACCACGCCGCTTCCGCCGTATCTTCCCTTAGCTCTTGGCGCGGCGGACATGAAACTCAGCGAACACGTCTCGGCCTTCACCGTCTTTCCGAACGATGGCATTCGCATCGATCCGCACATGATCCGGCGCGTTACCAGTTACGACGGAGCTCTGCTTGAGGAAGCGCATCCCGAGGTGCACGACGTGCTGTCGCCCGATGTGGCGCGCACCATGACCGCCATGCTGGAAGAGGTCATCCAGTTCGGCACGGGCATCCAGGCCAAAGCGCTGGGCCGCCCCGCGGCCGGCAAGACCGGCACTACACAGGACTACACCGACGCCTGGTTCGTCGGTTTTACACCTCAGTTGACCGCAGGGGTGTGGGTGGGGTTCGACGACAAACAGATTTCGCTTGGAAAAAAAGAGACCGGCGCGCGCGCGGCACTACCCATCTGGCTCGAATTCATGCAGGGCGCGCTGGCCGGAATGCCCGCAATCGATTTCCAGAATGTTGTTTCCCTGGAGCAGCAAGCCGCCGAGCATCGCGTCAACGTTGATACCCCGGATACAGCCCCCACGGAGGATGAGCCGCCCGCCCGCAAGGAAAAACCACCCGCCACCGCTTCACCAGAAAAAATCACACCCTAGGATTTTTCTGAAGAAGCGCGCCGACCTGCCGCGATCTCGCAATCGAGTCCAATTTATTATCGGTTTATACGCGAACCTAAAAGAAATTTATCTAAATTCTATGAGTATCTGCACATCAACCCGGCCTTTGCTGTCTCATAGAGTCCTCAAATTATCTTAAATATCAGTCTTTGTAATGGGATGCGGATCCTTGAGCCCTGTGCGAAGCGTGGCATTCCAGTTGCACTTTCCTCGTCCCTCAGGGAATCGCGGTTCGATGAGAGAGAACCCAAGCGATACAGAGTCGGCTCCGAAAAAACTTCTTGGAGCTGACCTGAAAATAAGCTCTACCGGAGGCAAGTAATGTTTATTAAGCGGTTTCGGAACGGAGCGGCGCTTTTCGCTCTGATCATTCTCTCTATGGCAAGCCCGGTTTTCGCGCAGATCACGGCGAAGACGGGAGCAGTCAGCGTCGCAGTCACGGATCCGCAGGGCGCGGCCGTGGCAGGCGCAAAGGTTACCTTGAGCTCTCCCCTAAGTTCCGCGCAGACCAAGGAAACCGCAGCGGATGGAACGGTCGTATTTCCGTTGCTCAATCCCGGTTCCTACAAACTCACAGTCGAAAGTGCAAACTTCAAACGCACTTCTTTGAACGATGTCGGGGTTCACGTAACTGAGGTTACAAACCTGACTGTGCAGCTGGAATTGGGAGAAATGGCCACCGAAATTACCGTTTCTGGTGATGCGGTGCAAGCCATCAATACCACTAACGCCACGCTTGGCAACGTGATCAGCGGAGATGTGTTGCACGAGTTGCCGCTGGCGACGCGCAATTTCACCAGCCTGCTGGCGCTGAACGCGGGGACTTCCTCCGATTTGCCGGACGCCACTGAAGCAGGGCGCGGGCTTCCGGTCATATTCGTGGCGGGGCAACGCGGAACCGCAAATAACCTGGTGATCAACGGGACCGACGCCAACGACCTGGGCGCCAACAATTTCAGCACCGTGCCAATTCCATCGCTGGACAGCATTGAAGAGTTTCGCGTGCAGACCAGCCTCTATGACGCGTCCGAGGGAAAAACATCCGGAGGCAACATCAATGTATTGACCCGCGGCGGCACGACCACATACCACGGCGAAGCGTACGAATTCTTTCGCAACGACGCGATGAACGCCAATCTGTTCTTCTTCAATGCAGACGGCCAACCGCGGCCAGAACTCAAACAAAACCAGTTCGGAGGCAATTTTGGCGGGCCAGTGCCAAAGCTTAAAGACACCTACTTCTTTGGCTCCTACGAAGGAACGCGGCAAATCAACGGAGTCGCCGGCGGAATCTCCACGCAATTCCCGGTGCTTGGTTCAACGCGTACCGAGGCGGACATCGTGGCGGCGCAACATCTGCCCGCGGGAACCACGATCGATCCAGTGGCGCTGAAACTATTGCAGGCTCCGGGACAATTCAACGGATTCCTGATTCCCTCCGGAACGCCCGCTGCCAATTGTGTGGGAATTCAATGCACTTTTGGTTTGTTCTCTATTTCCAAGCCATTGCTATTCAACGAAGACCAGTTCAACGCGAACCTGGACCGGAACATCGGGACACGGCACAAGATTTCGGAGCGCTTTTTCTTTTCCAATTCCAACACCATCAATCCGCTGGGTGGGGAAGACGGCGCCAGTCTGGGGAGCGGGACGACCACACCGCTCGACAACCGCTTAATTACACTCGCATGGACTTATACCATCACGCCGAACCTCGTCAACGAAGCACGGTTTGGTTATGACCGGATTGTTACTTCGATTACGCCAGCGCCTACGGCCACGCTCGCTTCCGTGGGCATGACGCGGTTCAATGAAGCCACGTTCAACGACATTCCGGTGTTACTGACTGGCGATATCGCGCCGGAGTTCGGAGGTATTTCCACCAATTTTGACCAGGCGGAAACCAACAACACATTCAATTTTGCCGACACGGTTGCATGGACGCACGGCAAACACACGTTCCGGGGCGGATTCGAATACCGGCGCTATCAAATAAATCTATTCAACAATTTCGCCTCGCGAGGCGCCCTGATTTTTAATACGTTCAATGACTTTCTGAACGGCAATATCCTGGAAGAATTTGTCGGCTCGGGCCAGACCGACCGGGGATTCCGCGCCCGCGACATCGGGGCCTATTTTCAGGACGACTGGAAAGTCAACCGGCACCTGACACTTAATCTTGGAATCCGCTACGACTACCTGGGGCCGTCCACCGATGTGAAGAACCGTCTGGGCAATTTCGATCCTTCGCGCCTCGACGCCACCACGCTCGCGAACGCCGGCGCAGGAATCCAAAACGGCTTCATCCTTCCCGCGGCTGCGAACTTCGGGGCCATCCAGGGCACTCCGGGCGTCAGCGGCTCGACACTGCTGAGCAACAGCCCGCACAATTTCGCTCCGCGCGTGGGCTTTGCCTGGGATCCCCTGGGAGACGGCAAGACATCGGTGCGGGGCGGCTATGGCTTGTATTACGTTCGCATTTCAAACCAGATGCTGCTGCAATTGATCACTGGGGAGCCCTTCTTCCAGTTGTCCGCGAATCTTTTCCCGGGCACTCCGCTCTCCAATCCGTTCCCGAATCTGCCAACGGCCGGCCAGTTCCCTATCTTTTCGACGCCGCCAGCATTTACGGGCTTCGACGCCGGGGGGAATGCGACGTTTGACGGAAGCCTGCTGGCGTTAAACCCCTTCGACCGGCACCTGACCACGCCGTACGTCGGCAACTACAATCTGTCGGTCCAGCATGCGCTGCCGAAGAATTTCAACGTTGAATTCGGATACATCGGCTCGCAGGGCGTACACCTGCTCGATGGCTTGCAAGTGAACCAGGCGCGGCTGGCCAATGCCGCCAACCCGATTGTCGTCGGCGGTGCGAACGGAGTTCCGCAGACGACGATAACGACGAACACATTGGGCAACGTCGAAGCCCGCGCAGGCGTGCTAGGGTTTGATGCCGGTGGCGGCTTGAACGCGGTTACCGAACGCGGGCATTCGGGCTACAATGCGTTCATCTTCACGGTCAATCACCGGACAGGCAACTTGTTTCTGCAAGCCGCCTACACGTTTTCGAAATCCATCGACAACAACTCGGGGAGTCCGACGCAGGACCTCGGCGCAACGCTGGGAAACAACGTGGATCTCACGGGACAGAAGGCGCTCTCGGACTTCGACCGGACTCACCGGATCCAAGGAACTTATGAGTACAATATTCCTGGCTTCAAGACCGGATCCTGGCGATATCTGCTCGGGAATTGGGCAATCGGAGGGCTAACCACATTCCAATCAGGGGTGCCCAATTCACTTACGTGTTCCAGCTGCCCGAGCAACCTGTTCGGCGTGCAGCCACAGAATACTTTCCCAGAAGTCATCGGCAATCTGGGGAACCTCATGAAGAGCGGAGCGCCCGAGAACTTCACGACCACCAGCGTCTTTAATACAGGCGTCGTTGGGCCCACGACATCCTTCCCCGCGGGGACGGTGGTCTCCGGGCTCAATACGGCGGGCGGGTCCGGCAACCAGTCGTTCACCATCGGGGCCGGCGGAGGAGCTCTGTTCGGAAATCTTGGACGGAATATCGCCCAGGCCCGCGGACCCTTCCAGCAGAACTGGGACTTCTTCCTCACCAAGAAGTTTCCGCTGACGGAAAAATACAATCTGCAATTGCGCGCGGAGTTCTTTAACATTTTCAATCATCCGAACTTCGCCATCACCAATACAGACATCGGCTCGCCAGCGTTCGGGATCTATTCGAGCACGGTGGGCAATCCCCGGATCCTGCAACTCGCCCTGAAGTTCCAGTTCTGAGCGAGTGACGAATAAAGGAGAGGGAGGAACGAAACGCTCCTCCCTCTCTTTTTGTCTCGGCCTGTCAGACGCACCAGGCCGCGGCTACAGCTTCTGAACAATGACATTCAACGAAGAAGTCTGGATCGCGCCGAGGTTGACCTGGGCGGGGTTCAGTCCCAAACTCAGCTGCCAGAGCTGATGCCCGGCACTATCCGTCAAATTCAGATTCACCGTGAATTGTGTGCTGATCCCCATGGCGCTCGGGTTGGTGTACAGGACGCACTGCGCCTGCCCGTTGGTCAGTGGTGCGGTCCCCTGGAAACTGAGCAGAGAAGAAGTAACGGCGTAGGAAAGAATTCCCACGACCGGATTGCCATCTGGGTATTTGAAGTTGAGCGTCAGCGCAGGCCCGGAGGCGCCGGGAAGAATTTCAATGGCGTGTACCTTGGGGTTCTGCACGATGCTGTCAAATTCAATGACCAGCTTGCCGTTCGAAGCCGTCACATCCGCGCCTTTGATCAGGGCCCCGTCCGTACCGGCTTCAGCGAAGATGTCGAGGCGGGGGAACACAACCGCACCCTGTATCTTCACATCGAAAACGCGAGCGCCGACCTGCTGAAGCTGGGTAACGGCCTCGGTGAAATACAAGTTGACGTGGTAATTTCCGTTGAGAACGGGAAAGGTGTAGGTCATGGGGACAATGGGATTACCGTTCCAGCGGCCATCCTGGTAGAGGGCGGGATCGTTCGTGCCGGTGATTTTGGCCGCGACCGTGCTGGCAGTGCCTTCGTTGTATCCGTAGTCCGCTGCCCAGACGTGGCCCAGCGAGTCAGTGTAGCTTGGTCCGCCGCAATTGACGCGAATGGGCTGCTGCGTCTGTGCGGCTACCGGCAGTGAAACAATCAATAGAAATACAATAAGTCCAATCAGTTTTCTCACGAATCCGCCTCCGAGGTGGGTTCCCTTTGTTTGCGATTTAGTTCAATTCTTGTTTCAAGCGAGAGGGCCGAGAGGGTAGGGGTTCCTGCCTGTAGCTGCAATTGAAAAGTACGCGAGATTCTGGAGACAAACAATTGTTCGCAAGAACGGATTAAGGTCAGTACGAAAATCGGCCAAGATACTGTCCGTAGTGATTGTACCAAATTTGAACTGGTGCAGATTCTGGCTTAGCCAGGGCTAGCGCTTCGTACGGAACGGATCCCAGCCACCGGAAATGAGTGACCGCTCTCCGCCGCTCTCCTGGAGCAGAACCACGCCAGATTCCTCTGTGATTTTTCCAATCCGTGTCAGCCTCACATTTTTATATTTTCTGGGCAACATGCCGGCTTTGTTCGCTGGAACGGTGAACAGAAGTTCGTAGTCATCGCCGCCGTGCAGCGCCAGTTGAAGCGGGTCCAGGCCAAGCTTGCGGTCCGAATCGGAGACCCGGACGGCGGGGAGCTTCTCACTTTCCACTCGCGCACCGACTCCGCTTGCTTCGCACAACCGTGCCAAATCGCTGGAAAGTCCGTCGGAAAGGTCCATCATCGCGGTGGCCAATCGACAATCCGCAAGCCACTGGCCCAGAGCGAGACGCGGCGAAGGATATAAATGCTTCCTGGTCAGTGGGTTCTTATTATTGGCGGATCTTCTGCCTCTACGGAGAACGCGCAATCCCAGCTCCGCCTCTCCGAGCCTCCCGCTGACATAGATAAGGTCGCCCGCCCGCGCTCCAGAACGCCGAATGGCGCGGGAGGTTCGGACTTCGGCTACGACAGTGATGTTGATGAGGATTTCCGCGCGACGGGTGGTGTCGCCACCTGCAAGTAGACAGTCAAACTTGCGCGAGGCCCGGCGCAATCCACCGAGGAATTCCTCGAGCCATCGCCCGGTGTGGGAGTCGGGCAGGGCCAGACTCAAGAGAAAGCAACGAGGCGTGCCGCCGACGGCGGCCACGTCGCTCACCGCTCGCGCCAGGCATTTCCAGCCGACTGCGTCGGGTGGATGCGTATCGCGAAGGAAGTGTGTGCCTTCGAGAAACCAGTCGCAGGTCAGGATGATCTCGTGGGCTGGCTTAGGGCGAAAGAGGGCGGCATCGTCACCGATACCCAGGGCGAGGCGGTGGCCAGCCGGATTCCGGGCTCGGTCCACCATGCGCGCGACGATGCGGTTCAAGATGGCGTTTTCGCCGCGGTTATTGTGTTTCATCAGCTTTGCCAACACTCCAATGCTCTTTTGTGAGACAGTATAGCTCCCTAGTCCAATTCAATTGTTCCCTGGTGCCGGTTTGAACCAGATGATTCCCGGTGGTAGTGCTAGTTCCCTGTACGAACGGACAGGGGACAGGTTTGCACAGCCTGACCTACGAACAGCAAAATACAGGGTTGACGGGGAGGGCTACAGAATTTAGTATGGGCCAGGTCGCGGACCAAGGCTCACGGTTCAGATTTGGTTGAAAGTAGAGTTCCTAATGAACGGGCACCAGGGTCGATCGCCCGGCAAGTCAATTCTGGAAGGTTTGAGGGCTCTTTTTGCCATGAGAGGTAAGAGCTACACATTTTTCATCGCGTCGACTCCGGGGAAGCTCCGGAAAGTCATCGTGCCGGCGTATGTGCTGCACGGGATCGCGGTGTTGGCTCTCATTGGCAGCATTACCGTTACGGCGGCAGTCGGTTCCTACTCGAGGATGCTCTGGAAGGTTGGGAACTACAACGCGTTGCGGCACGACCAGGAAAATCTGAAAAAGCAGTACCAACAATTGCAGAGCACGGTAAACGACACGAACCAGCGCCTGGATTCGTTGCAATCGCTGGCTACGGAAGTGGCGATGACCTACGGCGTGCTGCGGTATCACCCGGCGGCTTTTGACGAAGGTGATAACCCTGTGGACGCCCAAGACGCCTTCGACCGCTCGATCGAGCAATACACGTTTTTGAAGCGCAATGCCGCAGTGATCGCGATTTCAAGCAACGGTCTGCATTTGCTCTCACCCACAAGTTTCGCCGATTCCACTTACACACCGACGATCTGGCCGGTCATGGGGCATATCACGGACAGTTTTGGCGAGCGTCTTGATCCGTTCAGCGGTGAGGGCGCGTTCCATACAGGCGTTGACGTGGCGTCGGACTACGGTGCACCGGTGCATGCGACGGCGGACGGGATTATTACCATCGCCGAAAACCATGCCGGCTACGGCCGTCTGGTGGTTATCGATCACGGATTTGGCATTACGACCTGGTATGCGCACCTCTCGGCGTTCACGGCCGTTCCGGGCGCGCGTGTGAAGCGGGGCGAAGTGGTGGGGTATACCGGAATCAGCGGCCGATCGACCGGGCCGCACGTACACTACGAAGTACGTATGAACAACGCGCCCATCAATCCGTGGCGCTATATGAAGTCAACTCCTGCCGGGGACTAATTTCCGAATAGCATGTATCGGGGTTTGCGTGGCGGGCTGGGGCCCGCCGGTTTTGTTTCTGGCCGCACGGACTGAGTTTCTTAGCAGGTCCTCAGGTGTGCCCTTTCTTCTGCGGGGCGCTTTTTTGAGGCTGTGGCGTGTTCGGGGTTGTGTTCGGCGGAATTGCCGGTGAAGCGGTTCGCGCGGCCTCCAGGAATTTGGGAGTAATTTCAAGAATTAGGCGGACGGATTTGGTGTCCCCGCGATCCAGCCTTGCGACATCCGCGCTTTTCAGCAGTTCGAGATAAGCCTCGCGGGTTGTGGGATCCAACTGCTGTCTCGTTTTGGCATCATTTAACCCGGCCTGTGCCAGGATCACGACGCCGTTAAGCAGGTCTGCAAGCTGGCGCGCAGTGGCTTCCGCAGCGCATTCTCCTTCGGCTACGACGCGCAGACGGTCATTCTCCGGCTTTCCGGCAAGGGTGATCCACTGAAGTTGATCGAGGAGCGTGGAGAGCTCAGGTGAGCGCAGGCCGCCCGGTGCCTGGGCCGCCAGCTCCGTGCCGGTTCCCGCGCCTTGGCGAATTACGGCAAAAACGGGCGAGCCTGCCAAGCGTTCGAATCGCGCCCGCCATTCCGTAGTGTCCGCGTTGGCCTTCTTTGCGGCCAGAAAAACCGCGAGGCCGGCATCGTCCGTGAGGGCGATGCGCTTTTTACTCAGAAACGTGAAAGAGATTTTCCTGGAGCTTCCGCTGAGCGAGACCGAAAAAATCTCGCGTGAGCCATTGGTTGCGGCCGATCCTATTTTTCGCGCGTAGGCGATGATTTTCTCGCGATCGAATTTTCCATCGGCAACGGCAAAGAGACTTGAGTCATTGCTCCGCCGGAGGACGGCAATCGCGAGACGATCAAGGTCGCGTTCGTAGTCGAAGCCGGTATTCTTCAGAAACTCCGCGTAGTCGGCGTCGGCTTGCGGTTTCGGAGCCCAGGCGAAGAGTTGCGCAAAGAATGGAGCGCGACGCAGTTCGTCAAAGTCAGCGAAAAGAACGGCGCCGGCCTCGGGCGGCATCAAGGCGAGAGCATCGCTGCGCGCGGTTTCGTTCTGTGCGCGCCAGCGCTGGTAGCCGAGAATGGCGATGGAACACAGAACTGCTGTGAGTGCTACTACGCCGATCCACGCTCTCCTTTTCATCGCGGCTGCCCCATTTTCAATTCCCTCAGAGAATTAGTGATTGTCCCATTGGAAGGGTTGCGGAGACACGAAAATCCGTCGTAGAATGGAGCTGCGAGCCGCATTGTTTTTGGCCTGTGGATGCCGGGATTAGCGATATGGCCCGGGCTTGCGATAACTTATTGATAGCAGGCATGATAGGTGGTGCCTAGGTGGATACGGGGCGGCCTCGTTTTCCACAGAGCTGGCCCTCCACGTGCTCCAAATCTGCCAGCACCCCCTTGCAATTCTTATACCTCTTCTGCTACCTTACCCGGTTTGAGCGGCTCTGGCGTAGCTCAGCTGGTAGAGCATCTGATTTGTAATCAGAGGGTCGGGGGTTCAATTCCCTCCGCCAGCTCCACCAGGAAATTTTTGCAGGGGAGCGAGGGCGGAGCGAATCCTGTAAGCGAAAACGAACGGGCTGGTGTCTCTTGACACGAGTCCTATTTGTGTTTTTGCGCGATTCGTTTGCAAGTTGTTGAAGGATAAGTTCGGGACTCGTAGTTCGCGTCCCTAAATGATTTTTTGGGACGGGTGGGTGAGTGGCTAAAACCAGCAGACTGTAAATCTGCCGCTCCTTGCGGGCTACGAAGGTTCGAATCCTTCCCCGTCCACCAGGCTCTCGTTGTGGGGTTACAGAAAACCGCAGGGCAATCGCATCAAGCGATGTTCGAGCGCGGTCCAATTCGGGGCGTAAGCGCCGCTCAGGAAGAGTGCGCCGCGAAGGGCGAAATATGCAGGGGACACGGGTTCGGCCTGGGTAGCTCAGTTGGTAGAGCGCGTCCTTGGTAAGGACGAGGTCACCGGTTCAATCCCGGTCCCAGGCTCCAGGATTGAAGCGACAAGTAATGTGAGTCGCGGCGGGGGACAGTTTTTGGGCAACACCGGGCGGGGGTAACTCAACGGTAGAGTCTCACTCTTCCAAGGTGATGGTTGCGGGTTCAAATCCCGTCCCCCGCTCCAGATTTAGAATTGCGGCGCAGTCGTTACATAAAAGACTGACGCAGAGGGTGAAAGAAAATGGCGAAGGAGAAATTCGAGCGCACGAAGCCGCATGTGAACATCGGGACGATTGGTCACATTGACCATGGCAAGACGACGTTGACGGCGGCGATCACCAAGGTGCTATCGAAGCACAACCCCAAGGTGCAGTTCCGGGCGTTTGATTCGATTGACAACGCGCCGGAAGAGCGCGAGCGCGGAATCACCATTGCGGTGTCGCACGTGGAGTATGAAACGGCGAACCGGCACTACGCGCACATGGATTGCCCGGGGCATGCGGACTACATCAAGAACATGATCACCGGAGCGGCGCAGATGGACGGGGCGATTCTGGTGGTGGCGGCGACGGATGGACCGATGCCGCAGACGCGGGAGCACATTCTGCTGGCGCGGCAGGTGGGAGTGCCGGCGGTGGTGGTGTTCCTGAACAAGTGCGACATGGTGGAAGACGCGGAACTTTTGGAACTGGTGGAACTGGAAGTCCGCGAACTTTTGAAGAGCTATCAGTTTCCGGGCGACACCATTGCGGTGATCAAGGGCTCGGCTTTGCAGGCGCTGAATGGCGATGCGAAGTGGGAAAAGACGATTGATGAGTTGATGGACGCGGTGGACAAGAACGTGCCGCTGCCGGTGCGCGATGTGGACAAGCCGTTCGCCATGCCGATCGAGGATATTTTTTCGATTTCCGGACGCGGGACGGTGGTGACGGGGCGAATCGAACGCGGCAAGGTGAAGGTGGGAGAAGAGATCGAGATCGTGGGATTCCGTCCGACGCAGAAGAAAGTAGTGACGGGCGTGGAGATGTTCAAGAAGCTGCTGGATGAAGGGCTTGCGGGCGACAACGTGGGACTTCTGCTGCGCGGCACGGAAAAAGAAGATGTGGAGCGCGGGCAGGTAGTGTGCAAGCCGGGGAGCATTACGCCACACACGAAGTTCAAGGCGGAAGCGTACGTATTGACGAAGGAAGAAGGCGGGCGGCACACACCGTTTTTCTCTGGGTACCGGCCGCAGTTTTACTTCCGTACGACGGACGTGACTGGGGATATGAAGCTGGCGGCGGGAGTGGAGATGGTGATGCCGGGAGATAACGTGAGCTGCGAAGTGACGCTGATCACGCCGGTGGCTTTGGAGAAGGGCTTGCGCTTCGCGATTCGCGAAGGCGGCCACACGGTGGGTGCGGGAGCAGTAACGGAAATCATCGAGTAGGTTT
>Ga0210403_10000062_pt1 | contig 119550 bp, 102 predicted proteins | sample IncBWC19MmetaG_FD_150863 | JGI IMG/M metagenome (GOLD analysis project Ga0210403, IMG submission 150863) | Forest soil microbial communities from Barre Woods Harvard Forest LTER site, Petersham, Massachusetts, United States - Inc-BW-C-19-M | ecosystem: Environmental > Terrestrial > Soil >... | reverse complement strand
CAACGAACCATAACAATCGCTTGCCGTTCTTTCCCCTACAATGCCATCATCCGCAAGACAGCATTGAGGAGCTGCGTCCTCGGAAAATGGACAAGCGTAAATTTCTTTTTGTCTCCCTTTCAGGTCTCATCGGTGACATCGCCTGGCAAGTTCTCAAAGAAGGCCACGACGTTCGCTACTTCATCGGCGCTGAAAAAGAGCGCGACATCGCCGATGGCTTCGTTCCCAAGTCCCTCGACTGGGAAAAAGATGTCGAATGGTCCGACATCATCGTTTTCGACGACACCCTCGGCCAGGGCGCCAAAGCGCAGGCCCTCCGCGCCAACGGCAAGCCGGTGATCGGCGGTACTCCCTACGCGGACCGCCTCGAAGACGATCGCTCGTTTGGCCAGGAAGAGCTCAAAGCCGCCGGCGTCAGCATCATTCCTTACGAGGACTTCGACTCCTTCGATCCCGCCATCGAATTCGTCAAGAAAAATCCCGACCGCTACGTCATCAAGCCCAGCGGCGAGGCCCAGAACGTCAAGCGCCGTCTTTTCGTGGGTGAAGAAGAAGACGGCGAAGACGTCATTCGAATGCTGGAAGCTTACAAAAAAGCCTTCTCCGACGAAATCAAGGTTTTTCAACTGCAGCGCCGCATCAACGGCGTCGAAGTCGCTGTCGGCGCTTTCTTCAACGGCAAGAAATTCGTCACTCCGGTAAACATCAATTTCGAACACAAAAAACTTTTCCCCGGCGAAGTCGGCCCTCCCACCGGTGAAATGGGCACCGCCATGTTCTGGAGCGAGCCCAACCTGCTCTTCAATCGAACGCTTGTCAAAATGGAGTCCAAGCTCGCCGAGGAAGGCTACGTCGGCTACATCGATTTGAACTGCATCGTGAACAACAATGGCATCTACCCGCTCGAATTCACCTCCCGCTTCGGCTATCCAACCATCAGCATCCAGCAAGAGGGCATGCTGACGCCCATCAGCGATTTCTTCTGGGAACTTGCCACCGGGCTCGAGCCCAAGTGGCGCACGCGCAGCGGCTTTCAGATCGGCATTCGAATTGTTGTTCCGCCGTTCCCCTTCGACGACGACGCCACGTTCGAATCCTTCTCCAAAAACAACGCTATCGTCTTTAAGAAGCCGAACATGGAAGGCATTCACATCGAGGACGTGAAAGAGGTAAACGGTCAGTGGCTCATCGCCGGAACCTCCGGCGTCGTCTTAGTCGTCGTCGGCCTCGGCCAAACCATGAAACAAGCCCAGTCTCAGGTCTATTCCCGCACCAAGAACGTCCTCATCCCCAACATGTACTACCGCACCGACATCGGCGACCGCTGGGCCGAGGATTCCGACAAGCTCCACAACTGGGGTTACTTAAGATAGTTCCGGCAGTCCCTCTTCTGCGGGATCCCAACAAACTTCTCAGAGCGCCTTCTTATTTTTGTCGTCCCCTCGCGCTTCCAGGTACAGCAGCTGAAACAGGCTTCCTTGTCCGTTCGGCTTGATCCCCACAATGTGCTGTTTTTCCTTGGTCCCTGCCTTCAAGAGCATTCCTCCCGGATCCGGCTTGTCATCTCCGCAGTCCAGTGAATTCGACGATGCACTTTTGTCCTTGCCGCTCGATTCGGTTGACACTCCCGGGCAGTTCAGAACCCTGCCGTACTTCGCCAGCGCCTTCCTATAGAACTCCGCGATCTTATCCGGCGCGTCGGCGGATTCCATTTTCATCACCGCCAGTTTGAATCCAAACGAGCTACCCCACATTCCGATCTGAGCTGCTGGTGAATCGTTGTCCTTGTCCTTGTGCGGCTTCGCCCCCGGGTAGATTGGCAGCCCCACCTCCTTGGCGCCTGCGTTTCCGCTGACGATCAAGCCCGCGCTGTCCTTCTCCTGCGCCCGTGCCGAGAGAACTCCCACGGCTCCCACCCAGCTGACAACCATGACCAGCGCCGTACCGCGCATCCACGGTCTTGCCCAGCAGCTGCGCCTGCCTGCCTTCGTCCGCACCATCTCTTTGATTTTCACCTGCTCACCACCTCGCACCGGATGATACGTGGAACGGAGGGCCAATGTTCCGGCGTATGTTGCTCCGATCCGATTCCTTCCATTCGCCTCAAGAAAGCGTAAATCCTCTATCCGCCCGCAAATTTACGGAATATTTCTTAGGCTCAGGCAGTCCTGCCCCATAAGGCGGGGTGGGATCTTCCGCCTGGCCCTGGAACTCGGCTAACATGGAGGGAACCCAATGAAGCGCATTCTGGCTCTCGGCCTCCTGGCAGCAACGGCGCTAGCAGCTCCTCCCGTCGCGCGGCAGCTGCAGAAATCCCAAATGGCCAAAATGACCCTGAAAGTCGGCGACCCCGCTCCCGATTTCACTCTGCTCAGCGACGAATGGCAGACGGTGAAGCTCAGCGATTACCGCGGCAAGAAAAACGTCTTCCTCGCCGTCTACGTCTTGGCCTTCTCCGAGGGATGTACGAAGCAACTCCAGGCCGTGCAAGCGGGCATTGACAGCGGAAAGATCGATACCGATGACACCGAGGTGTTCGGCATCAGCATGGATAGTCCTGCCGCCAACTCCGCATTCGCCAAAGAAGGCGGTATCCGCTTTCCGCTCCTCAGCGACATGAATCACAAAATGCTGAAAACCTACGGCATCTTGAAAACCTACAACATTGAGAACGACAACTATCTATGGGCTTTGCGCACTAACATCGTCATCGACAAGCGCGGCATCATCCAGCTCATTGACGAAGGCGATAGCGCTGTGGACCCCAACACCGCCCTCGCCCTCTGCACCACCATGCACAAGAAAGTGCCTGTACAGTAGTCGCGTTTTCCCAGAGAGGATTCTCCCCGCTTTAAGCTTCCCCAATGGCAGCGAATTAGAGCGCCATCGAATCCGTCCAGCATCCTGGAAAAAGTACTTGACAAACTAGACTGTGTGACACACAGTGTATGCCGTACACTATATGTCGCCCGGTAACGACAACCACGCGCTCTTCGAAAATCTCCGTCTCGAGCTCCGCCGCGGCTCCCTCATCCTCGGCGTCCTCGTCATGCTTCGAACCGAGCAGTACGGCTACACCCTCCGCAAAGCCCTCGCTGATCACGGCATGCCCATTGACGAGGGCACTTTGTATCCGCTCCTGCGCCGCCTGGAGAGCCAGGGCCTTTTGGTCAGCGAATGGCGCGAGGAAGACAAGCGCAATAAGCGCTTCTACCGCCTCTCCGCGGAAGGCAAAGCCATCTTGAAGCCGCTGCTCGCCGAGTGGCAGGGCATTAACACGTCCCTGAACGGGATTCTTTAGGAGCGTTATGGAAATCCTCGATAGCTACCTAAGAGCCGTGAAGCGCTATCTGCCCAGGGCGCAGAGCAGCGACATCATCAAAGAGCTCTCCGACGACCTCCGCTCGCAGCTCGAAGAAAAGCAAACCGCCGCTGGCCGCCCTCTGGCCGACGAGGAAATCGCCGCCTTCCTAAAGCAGCACGGCGACCCCATGACCGTCGCTCGCCGTTACCGCCAGGATTCTCCCAGCCTGACGATCGGCTGGGAGCTGATCGGCCCCGAACTTTTTCCGATGTATCTGATCATGTTGAGCGTGAACCTGGTGATCACCGTTGCATGCGTCGCGATTGTTTTTCTTATCATGCATGCGCCACTTACGCTGAACGTATTTGTCTTCCCGGTCTTGATCCAAATCGTCGTCCTGACCCTGGTCTTTGTTGGTCTCAACTTGGTTCGCCGCAAGTATCCGCAGCCCTGGTATTACCCGCCTGCTGAAATATCGCCGATGATTCCCATCCCGCGGGGATACTCCGTCGCCGGATTGATTCTCTGGGGGCCTGTTTTTCTGTGGTGGCTGGCAGTGCCATTTTTCCCGTCTCTAATCTTAGGCTCGGCCGCCGCGCATCTGCAGCTCGCTCCCACGTGGCACAGATTCTACGTTCCCTTGCTTCTGGTCCTGCTGGTCTCCGTGGCGCAGCGCGTGATCAGCCTCTTTCGCCCCAATTGGACTTGGCTCGTGCCATTCATGCGATTGCTCATCAACGCGGCCGGCACACTCGTTCTCTATTTTCTTGTTTTTAAGAGCCACACGTTGGTTGTCGTTGCCGACTCATTCCAGAGCACCGGGCAATACGAAAAGTTGGCGGAATCCGTCAACGGCACCCTCCTTTGGGGCGTGCTCGGGCCGTGGCTTTGGATTTGGGCCGGAATAAGTGTGCCCATATACGCCTGGTATTGCTTGCCGCACTTGCGACGATTACTGCGCGGCAAGGCCACGCGGACGTCGTCTGTTTCCTAGATGACGCTGACCGGAGAATGGGGCGGCATGTTGTACGGTCCCCGGGAAAAAGACCATGACTCACACGTTGATTTTGCTGCTGGATCTGCTGACGAATTCTCAGGCCGTAGCCGCGTTGGTCCGCGATCTCTTGACGTTTGGCGCGGCGAATACGGCCTTCGCCTGTCTTTTCGGCAGCCTGGAGATCCTTCGGCGCTTGCGGCTCCGCCCAAATCAAACCGGTTTTTCGCCGCGTATAGAAATGGAAAGAAACTCAGGAGGCACCACCATGGACAACGCATATCTAGCAGAACTCTCCGGAGCAAAAAAGAAATTTGGCAACATCCCCGCGCTCGACGGACTCGATCTGCAGGTGAAATCCGGCGAGCTTTTCGCCGTCCTCGGCCCCAACGGCGCTGGGAAAACCACCGCCATCTCGCTGCTTCTGGGACTTCAGCAGCCCGACGCCGGCACGGCCTGCCTTTTCGGCAAGTCTCCGCATCTCGTCGAAGCGCGCCGTCAAATCGGCGTGATGATGCAGGAAGCGGCCCTCGCGCCCGAGCTTCGCGTCCGCGAGCAAATCGATCTCGTCGCCAGTTATTACCCGGCCCCGCTCACGCCGGAAGCTGCCATGGAACTCACCCACACGACGCCCCTCGCCGGTCGTCCCTACGGAAAACTTTCCGGTGGACAGAAGCGCCAGGTGCAGTTCGCCATGGCCATTGTCGGCCGACCGAAATTACTTTTCCTCGACGAGCCCACTGTCGGCCTCGACGTCCAGGCCCGCGAACTCATGTGGGTCACGCTCCGCAAGCTTGTCAACAATGGCGCCTCTATCGTTCTCACCACGCATTATCTCGAAGAAGCCGAAGCGCTGGCTGATCGCGTCGCCGTTCTCGCCAAAGGCCGCGTGCTCGCTTCCGGCACCGTCAACGAAATCCGCTCGCTCGTCGTCCGCAAGCGCATCAATTGTTCGACCACGCTCACCGTCGAAGAAGTCTCCGCGTGGCCCGAGGTGGAAAACGCCACCGCCGACAAGCAGCGCCTGCTCATCACCGTGGCCAATGCGGAATCCGTTTTGCGACGCCTGCTCGCCGCCGATCAAAATCTGCGCGAAGTCGAAGTCCGCAGCGCCGGCCTCGCCGAAGCTTTCGTAGAACTCACGCAGGGGAAGAAATCATGAGCGCAATTTCCGTGCAGCCCTCAAATCCATTGGCAGGCGGCGCTGTGATGCCCGCAAAGCGCTTGTTGCGTGCCTATTTCACCGAAGCCAAGTACGAAACTCTGCGCATGTTTCGTACGCCCGCTTTCGCGATTCCGTTCCTCGGCCTTCCGGTCTTGCTCTATCTGCTCTTCGCTGTCGCGATTTTCGGCGCCGCCATCCGCAACGATTTGAACGCCGGGTTGTTTATGTTCGCCGCGTTTGCTTTGTTCGGCGTGATGGGCCCGGGAATCTTCGGCTTCGGCATGCTCGTGGCCAATGAGCGCGAGCACGGCTTGCTCACCCTCAAACGCGCATTGCCGATGCCCCCGCCGGCCTATCTAGTTGCAAAATTGCTGATGGCCATGATGTTCGCCGCCATCGTCATGGCTACCATGTTCGCCGTCATTCCGTTCGGCCGCTTGCACTTGAACGTCGCTCAATTCTTCGCTCTGGCTGCAGTTGGCATTTTGGGAGCGTTACCGTTTTGCGCCATCGGTCTGTTTATCGGCGTGCGCGCCACCAGCCGCAGCGCGCCGGCCTTTGTGAACATCATTTATCAGCTAATGATGCACGCTTCCGGGCTGTTCTATCCGCTGCCGAAATTTCTCCGCGCCATCGCGCCTGTTTGGCCGACGTATCATTTACAGCAACTTTTCTTCCGTGTTGTCGGCGTGCCCAGCCAGGGCCGAGTGATCACTCACATCGCCGTTCTAACTGGCGTGACGTTCCTTCTCACTTTGTTTGCCGTGCGCCGCCTCGCCAGCAAGGGCTGAGTTGCAAACGCTTTCACACGGAGAAGGAAGTTACCTTACGGTACTTCGTGCACGGCCTGGAATCCTCAATTAGCAACGGTCAGTTCGATCGCCGAGGAAGTAAGAATCCGCGCGCCGCCCATCGGGGATTGGTCGATCACGGCGGCGTGCGGCCACTGCGGCGCCGTTACGTAATTTACTTTGCGGCGCAGTTGCTCCACGTCCAGCCGGCGCTGCGCGTCACTCTCATTTAAACCAATCAGGTGCGGCATCACGTAGGCCTTTTCCTGCGGGCCTTGCGAGACCAGCACATCCACGCGCGGCGTCGCCGCTCCCGCTCCTGGCTTCGGATTCTGAATCACCACGGTATCCGCTGGCGCATTCGACATCGTTACGCCCGTGACTTCGCCGACCTGCAATCCCATGCGTAGCAATTCAATCCGCGATGCGCGCAGCGAATTGCCCTCCAGGAGCGGAATCTGCAGTTGCCGCTGCCCCAGGCTCAGCACCACGTGCGCCTGTTGCGATACTTTCATCAGCAGCCCTGCAGGCGGCGTTTGCCGCACCACCACGTTAATCGGCAGCTCGTTGTACACGCGGTCCGCCACGCGCAACATCAACCCGCGCGATTGCAGCATCTGGCTCGCTTCGGAAACGTTTTTGCCCACCAGGTTCGGCATGGTCACTTCGCGCCCATGTATCGCAATGCGCATCGCGGTGATCGCACTCAAAAAGGCCGCCGACGCCAGGATGAACACTAGAAAAATCATCCTGCTCAGCCATTCCAGTCTTTCCCGCAGTGTCATAGTCTCTTGTAGCGGCCGCCTTCCGAGGCGGGCCGCTCTCTCCCGGCTCAGCTAAAGTCTCAAATGTCAGCGCCGATTCGTCAACGCTTTCTTGCGTGTGGTTTGCTTGCCGCGCGTAATGAATGTTCGTCACAACGTGCGGAGCGTCCTGCTTCAACATGCCGGGCTTTTACTTTGCGGCGTTGAGTACCACGTCTGCGCCCACGTACGCGGTAAACGGCGTGCCCTTTTTGATTTCCGCTTGCTGGCCGTGTTTTAGCAAGGCCGCGAACGGAAACGCGACACCCATCGCGATCGCCGTTCCCGTCTTATCCTGCCCCTCTTTAAAAGCCGCCCCGTACAACTTCACCAGGGTCCCATTGGCGTTCAGCGAATACACCTCAAACGCGATTTCGCCGGGGACTCCGCCACCACGCGAGCCGTCGGCATCACGAACAATGGCAAACGCCGGCGCTCCTTTTTTAACCAGCACGGTGTCTCCGTCCTTCAAATCCTCGGCCAGCGCCATGGGAATCTTGTCGCCCACATCCGCGCTCTTGGAATTCACGTCCATTGCAAACACCAGCGGCACGGGCGTGCCCCCATGCAAAATGATTTGACCCGGTGCCGCGATTGCGGGCACAGGTGGTTCTGGCTCAGATGCTGCTAACCTGGGCGCGATGGGCCCAGGCGCTGCCGCATAGTCCGCCGCGGAACTGCTCAGAGCGGCGGATGCATCCTTTGCCGCAGCCGTCGAAGACGCATTTGTTGGACTCAAAACCAGCGTGTACTGCGCGCTGGCCACTCTGCTGCGTACGCCATACGGCCCGATCGCGATGGCCTGGAGTTTCGTCGTTGCATCAATGGTAATTGGCCCGCTGTAGCGCATGGAGTCTGGAGTTGGTGTCCAGCCATCGGTCGTGTAATAGATGATGGACCCGCGCGTGGACTCCTTGATTTTCACCGTTTGTGGCGTGGTATACGTGCCGGGCTTTACGGAGAAGCTTGGTTTCGCAACATAGGTGGTCGCGGGGCCCGGGTACGCCGCGGCTTGCATCTGCTGATCCATCGCTTGTTGTGCTGCCTGCTGAGATTGCATGAAAGCTTGCTGCTGGGCTTCCATCGCTGCTTGTTGCGCAATCTGCGCACCGAGGTTATCTTGCGCCTGCGCGAGCGAGGAGCTCACTCCCAGAATCAACAATACAAGAAGGGCTCTCATACTGTTCTCCTTGCTTATGTGACGCGCCCGCGCCAGCCCCAGTTACAGCCCGAATGCCCATTGCCGCGACCTTTAGAACTTCTACCAACACCGCCGCTTACATCCAAACGCTGTTTTGATTGCCTCACCGCGCTTCTCCCATTCACGATGCTATCCAGCGTGGACTTGAACTGGATGTTCTTGTAGCATCGCCCGCATGAAAAAGGCGAAATCCGGCAGCCGCCGCTCTGCGGCGAAAAAGAGCGGCGGTCCGAAGAACGTGGATGAATACCTTGCTCGCATTCCGGAACCCGCGCGTAGCACCTTGGAAAAGATTCGCGCGGCGATTCGCTCCGCGGCGCCAGCGGAAGCTACCGAGACCATCAGCTACGGGATTCCCGCGTTCAAGTACAAGGGTGTGCTGGTATGGTTCGCCGCGTTTTCCGACCACTGCAGTTTGTTCCCCACGGCCGCGGTGATCGAAACATTTAAGAACGAACTGAAGAGCTTCTCCACGTCCAAAGGGACCATCCACTTTCCCACGGACAAGCCGCTGCCGGCTGCACTGGTCAAGAAAATGGTGAAGGCGCGAGTCGCACAGATCGAAAAAAAGAAACGCGGCTGACCGAGTACCAAAACGGGATGGGAGACATACACCCCGGCAGTTTTGAGAAAGAGTGCGGATCCGTTTGATTGCAAAGGAGTACCTTACCTGTTAATGGCAAGTTGTTATGTTGAAAGTGGGTGATAATAGAAGGTTTGCAAGTCGTTCGTTGGAAGGGTCAAAAGGTAACATCGCGCAATGGAGATGCAAGCTAGAAATTCGAAAATGGAATAAGAAGAGAATGGGTCCCTGGGATCTGCTGGGGACTCAGCCAGTTTTCATTTGTCGCGGTCGGCGTGCTCACGACATGGCTCATTCAGGTGACTACGCTTTAGAAGCCGGGGGCAATCATGGCACTGATCCTATCGGGCCGGTTGATTCCTTGGCATGCCATTGCGGCGTCGGCCGACGAAATAAGAGCGTGTCCAGCGTTATCGCTTGGTCGGGAAGAAAACCGCGCGCTGACCCAACACGCCTGTCGCAGCGAAGTTGTTGCGGGCGGCCGCGCGCTGCGACAGTTTCTAATTCTGAGACCAAGCCCGTAGCTCGTCGCCAAGCAGTCCTGTGCCCCGGTGTGGCAATCGCTTGTTAACGGGTCGTCTGGTGGAATCGCGGAACGTGTTGCGTCGCTGAATTTGAGTTGTCGGTCGTCCTCTGCTCCTCACATCTGTTCCTGGACTGACGCACGGTTATTCTACAGGTCAGACTGACCGTTTCTCTCGAAAAGGAAGCAGCAGGGAATGCCCCGTCCCCGGTTTCCCTCCATCCCACCCGCAGCCCAAAGGGGTTTTCGGAATTAAGGCGCGGCCGTGCGCGGTTTGCGGCCTATCGCAACGAGTCGTTCGGCGTTGGGACCATATTCGTCTCCGTCGAGATTGCCGTGCAGTTTTACGGCAACGAAGCCTACGCGCTCCATGCGATCGCGCAGCTCTTGGCCGGAATAAACGGTGTGATGGAATTTGAAGGTTTTCACCCGGGCGTTCCGGATCAGGAGCCATTCGTTGCGAACGCGAGTCCAATCATCAAAAATTTCGTGCCGTTCCACCCAGAGGGTACCGTCGGGCAGAACGGTGGATGTTGTGGGCTGAAAAAATTTTGCGAGACGTTCCTTGCCTAAAGTCTCGATCAAGCACGCTCCACCCGGCTGCAGCGACGCGAACATGTTCTCGAGGACAGTCATATCCTCCTGGCGGTCGTCGAAATAGCCGAAGGACGTAAACATGCTGAGCACGAGAGCGAAGGAGCCTGGGCGCACAAAATCCCGCATGTCTTGCTGAACCCATTCGATCTTGACGTGCGCGGCCCTGGCTTTCGCGCGCGCCCTATTCAGGAGGTACGCCGTCCGGTCAACTGCCGTGACGTGGAATCCCCGTTTTGCGAGGGCGATGCTGCATCTGCCTGGACCGCAGCAGAGGTCGAGGACCGGCTTGCCTGCGGGCTTGGTGAGTGCCAGGGCCTTGGCGGTCTGCTCGTCCGCATCGGCGATGCGCTTCTCTGGAAACATTAAGGGGTAGAGCTCACGCCAGAACGAGTCGTCGTCGAACCACTCTTTTTTTCGCTTCGGAGTTTTCATCGGAACTGCCGAATATAATAGCAGAGGCGTAGATTGCATCTCGGCACCATGAGTTGATTTGCTTTACGCGGATAAGGGTGATCGCTTCCCGCGCGAGTGGACGACTCGAAGTTGTTTTTCTAAATTGAGGCGCGGCCATGCGCGTGAACTGACAGGACAATTCGCTGAAAGCTTCGGTGATTTTCTGCGCTCATTCATATTTAATATGTCCGTCTGCATGCATGCCGGTGCGGGGTCGATATTCCACGAAAGATGAGGGGAGCGATGAACATCTGGATGAATTGGAGATTGCTCAGCCGTTGGAGATACCTTGTAGCGGTCTTGGTTTTGTTCCTGGCAGGGGCGCCACGAGCCAGCGCGCAGGGCTGCACGGGCGTTTCCCCCAGCACGACGGGCACGGTGACGTGGACACCGCAATGGTGCCAGGAATTCAACGCCACTGCAGTAAGTTCGCCCGACACCTCGGTTTGGAAATTTGACCTCGGAAACAACGGTGGATGGGGCAACAACGAGGTGGAGGTTTACTGCGGGCCTGCGGGTTACGCGGGCAACGCGACTCCGTGTCCCACGATGCTGAGCAGCACCACCAATACGGTCTATCTCGATGGCAGCGGGCATCTTGTGATTCAGCCGATCAACAATGGTGGCACGTGGATCTCGACGCGTATGGAAAGCATGATGAACTTTCAGTACGGCCGGATCGAGGCGAGCCTGCAATTGCCCGACACAACGAATCCGGGTCTCTGGCCCGCCTTTTGGTCCCTTGGCACTAGCATCAGGAACGGAACTCCTTGGCCCAACTGCGGCGAAGCGGATTTTATGGAGAATTGGTCTCCTCAAGTTCTTAACGGACCAGGTCCCGGAGGGAACAAGACGACGATTCACACGGCTCTTACCGGGGGTTCAGGAACCGGAGGTTCCTTCGCTTTCCCCGCCGGGCAGCAAGCAAACACAGCTTTCCATATCTACGGAATGATTTGGTCTGCAAACATGATGCAGTTCTATGTGGATACTCCAGCGAGCCCGTTTCTCATCAAAACTACGAGCGATCTTTCCTCTGGGGATACCTGGCCTTTTAACGCGCAGATTTTTCTGCTCATGAATGTGGCAATCGGCGGCACCTTGGGTGGGTCTACCGCCAGCCTGGTCAACCCGCAGCCGCTGATGGCGGATTACGTCCGTCAGTATCAAACTGCGGCGGCTGTGCCCAAACCAACGCTTGGGAATCCTCCTTCGATCATGGTGAAAGCCGGGGCAACGACGGGCAACAGCAGTACGTTTACGCCTGGGCTCACGGCTGGCACCGGCCATGTCTATTTTTCTTGCAGCACCGATGCGCCGAAGGCGAGCTGTGCGATTAGCACGACGGACCCGCTCAACTCGTACGTCGTTAACTCCAGCGCGGCGGAGAGCGTCAGGGTGATTGTAACGACGACGGCAAATGCGATCGTGCCGCCTTTCTTTTTTGATCCTGAGATGCGCTTCTGGCTGCCAATTGTCGGCGTGGGGTTTCTCGTGTTGGCAGTCGTGGCGCTTACCATGCGCACGCGAAGCCGCGCGTGGCGCTACGCCATCCCGGTGGCTGCAGGATTGATTCTCGCAGGGGCCGTGATCGCGGGTTGCGGTGGCGGCGGCAGCACGGTGACACCGCCTCCGGGCGGCGGCACAACCCCGGGTTCCTATACGGTGACGGTTTACGCGTTCACGGAAAGCAACAGCAGCACTGGGACGAACGTCAATGCCGACGCGAGTGTTAGCATCCCACTGACCGTGAATTGACATTGCGTTGACTGGCGCCAGGTCGCGCAGCCCGCGAGGACTTAGGGGATTAATCGGGAGACGATTTAGTGTGGCGTGGGCGGCAGCCGCGACCTCGTTTGTGCCGCGAGTCACGAGTCAGCAAGTAGGAATTACTTCTTCAGCGGTGGCGGCGGATAGTCGGGCAACTTGTCTTTGCTTGTGTCGGCGCGCTTCACTTCCAGTTCGTCGAAGAGAAGCGATGGGCTGATAATCGTGGTGGGGGCGCCGCCGGAGCGGTTGCTTACCAGCGGATCGTTGCCAACGGCGATCAGATCGCTGCGCAAGGCACGGATGTCCAGTTCACTGAAGACCGCGCCGCGCACCAGCTCTTCGTGGCCGTCCTTGGCATACACGCGATAGAGCAGCCTCGGGGCATTGCCCGGCCCCAGTGTCTCGACGCGGTATCCGTACGGGCGGCCCTGGTCGGTTACCATCTGCATGACTTTTTGCTTCAACGCGTCAGGCGCTTGCGCTTCAGAGCTTTTCACCAGCAGCACGCCCAGGCTTGGACCGGGAAAGGAGCCCGGAGCGGCGCGGCCGTGGCCGTTCGAGGCAGGGAAGTCGCGAATCGGCTGGCGGCCCAGAACGTAGTTCGTCAACACGCCATTCTCGACGACGTCCACGGACTGGGCCTTTACGCCTTCGCTGTCCACCGCGTAATTTCCGACCAGGCTCTTGCCTTGAAAATCTTTCAGCGTGGGATCGTCCACGATCGTCAGGAACGGCGGCAGCACGCGTGCTTTATAGCTGGTGGCAAACGCTCCCGTCGTGCGGTTCGGTTTGCCGAGCTGCGGCTTTCGGCCGACCACGTTCTGACCGATGAGCGTGGCCACCACGTCGTCCGCCGCATCCGCGGCGAAGAGCACCGGCCCGCGATATTCCTCCTCGACGATCGGCGCTTGCCGCAGGGCCACAACCGTGTCCAGCATTTTTTTCGCGTCGTTCATCAAGGCATCATGCGTCGGCAGCTCCTCCGGCCGCGCGACCATGAAAGCCGGGGTTCGCCCAAGACGCATGCCATCCGCGGCCTGCGCCGAGCCGCCCAGTTGTACGCTGTAGGTCGTTTTTCCTCCGCGCGTGACGGTTCCCTCGGAGTTCACCAGGTAATCGTTGACCGCGGTGAAGCGCGCGGACGCCGTCACCGACTGCACGTCGGGATATTGCTTGTACAAGCTGGTAACGTCTTCCAGCGTTTTTTTCCAGGCGGCCTCATCCACTTTCAGCGATACGGGGGGCTCGACGGCAATCACCGGCGGGGCTTTTGCGAAGTCGTCCACGGGATTAGGGTCCGCGCTGAACTGCTTTAGCGCGGCTTGTTTTTCCGCCAGGGCTTCGCCCGCGGCCTTGTAGGCGTCGTCGGTGGCCAGCCAAATTTGGTGGCGGAGCGCGATGGGGTCGTTGTCAAGCGGGAGGATGTTGCTTTCCCCCTGGCCGCGGCCGAAGTAGCTGTCCTGCTTGTTGTCGCCAATGCGCACGACGACGCGAAGCACGCGGATGTGCACGCGCTGGTTTTCGCGCAGCGCGCCAAACGTGGCTTCGGCGCCGAAATCATCGACGTCGCTCACGCGATACTCGATGTAATACGGCGCTTGCACCTTGTCCATTTTGAGTTGCGCCTTAGAGCGATCCAGTTCGGTCAGGAGCGCTTCGAGCAGGCCATCGCCCTTCGCTGCGGCGTGCGCGGCGATCATTGCTGCATCCAGTGCGGGCTTGGCCGGGTCGGATTCGGCACGAACCGGAAGTGCGCTTAGTGTGAAAAATGCCGCTGCAAGAAGTCCGGTCCATTGGATTTGCGACCGCGAAGCGGTTAACGCGCGAAAAATCTTCACGGCTTCACCTCCGCCTTCATTTGCGCATCTTTTCCCGCGCCGCCATCTTCAAATCCGGGAGGAGGCAGCAGCGGCGGCCGTTCATGCTCGTGGGCGCGCTTCTGCACTTCCATTTCGGAGAAGAGCATCGCGGGCGCGACGGCCGAGACGGGAACCTGGCCGCTTTCCGCGCCGCATACGCCGTTGAAAACGTGCTGCTGGTCGCCGGTAGTGAGAATGCGCGTCAATGCCGCGAGCGGCGTTCCTACGATGTCCACGCCGCGGACGAGTTCATCGGGGCGGCCGTCGGCGTAAACCTTGTAGACAATTACGGGCAGCACTTGAAAGGCTTGCGGCAGCGAACGTGTGGTCAGAGTGAAGCCGCCCTGGATGTCGTCGAAGTACAAACCGTAGGGCTTGCCCTGCTTCTTCGCCTCGTCGATCAGTTTTTGCCGCAACTCCGCTTCGGGCACCGTTTGAGTGGACGTTACGATCAGGTTGCCCTGGCGTCCCGTGGGCATCAATCCTGGCTGGTTACGGCCGTGGCCGTTGGACTCGCCGAAATTCTTGATGGGCATCCGGGACATCAGGAAATTTTTCAGCACGCCGTTTTCGATCATTTCCACGCGCTGCGCCGGGGAGCCCTCGCTATCGAAATCGTAGGAGCCGGCGAGCTTCACGCCGCCGAGTTCGTGGGTGGTCGGGTCGTCGATCACGCTCAGAAATTTTGGCAGCACATCCTGGCCGACTTTTTTGGTGAAAGTTTGTCCTTCTTCTTCATCGCGCTGGCGGTGGCCTTCGAGCCGGTGGCCCAGGACCTCGTGAAAAAAAACGGCGGCGGCGCGCCCGCTTAGGAGCGCGGGGCCGTCATACGGCTCCGCCACGGGGGCTTTGCGCAAGGCGCTCAAGTCCGTGGCCATTTTTTCGATTTTCGAAGTCAATTCCGCTTCGCTCGGCAAACCGCTGGCGGAGGGCGCCTGGAAAGTTTCTACGCGCAGTAGATCCATGCCGTCTTCGGCGCGCGTTTGCGCTTCCATGATCAAACGCGTGGAGGTGTTGGGACTCACGATCGCGCTGCCTTCGCTGGAAACCATGCGTGAGTTGGTGTTTTGCACCTGCATCATCACGGAAGCGAAATACACTTCGGGAAACTTTCGAAAGACGCCGGAGAGGCGCTTGATTTCATTTTCCCAGGCAGCACGATCGAACGAAGAAGGTGTAACCGCTTCACCAATGCGAGTTTGCGGTTTCTCTTTCGAAAAGTCCGGAGACTTGTCTTCTTCCTCCGCGCGCACGGCGGTGTTTGTTCTTACGTTCAAGAGGGAGGGCACCGCGCGCTTGTATTCGCGATCGGTGAGTTCCCACAAAACGCGGGCAATGGCGTCCTGATCGTTGCCGAAGGGAAGGGTGCCGGAGGTGACGCCGCTCGGTCGGCTCTGTCCATGCGTATTATCAAGGTCGGGCGTGCCAACGCGCATGTGGACGTCCGCTTGCCGGCGCTGCCCGGCGGCGTCGGTGAGGAGACTGCCGTAAGCGCCAACGAGAACGACGTACTCCTGATCGTAGACGGTGTAGCTCAGGTAGTACGGCGGCTGCTCATTCTTGGCGAGTTCCGCGGTGGCGCGCGAAAGCTCTCCCTGCATAGCTTTGAGGACCGGGTCGCTTGGCGCGTTGACTGGCGCAGAGGGGACGGGCTCCTTGCCACCGGCGGCGGCAAATGGGGCGCAGGCCAACTGCGCGGCGAGGGCGCAACAGGCGGCGACGCGCAAGAATTCCGTGGCCCGAAAATGCATGTTTTCGCTCAATCGAACGGCTGTAGAAATGATCATGAAAAGTGAGCTCCCCGGTAACACGGTTCATCAAAGAGTGTCCAAATTCAAGCGAAGCGCGCAGAAAGCGAGTATGCATGAGTGAATGGATGCGCGCAAACATGGTGTTGGGAAGGTGTTCGCAAGCTTACTAGAGCGCTGTGGGGCGGCAGGCGGCTGGGGCTGACTGTAGTTCATGACCATGGTATAATGACTATGGTCGTACTGGAGGCCGCGAATGAAAGTGAAAAAGATGGCCGCTGGCGTGTTTAAGACGAATTGCCTGGCGGTGATGGACGAGGTGCAGGCCAAGCGCGTGACGGTGGTGATCACCAAGCGCGGCAAGCCGGTGGCGAAGTTGGTTCCAGTGAACGATGACAAGGACGACATCTTCGGCTTTCTTGCCGGCAAAGCGACCATAACGGGCGACGTGGTTTCGCCGGCGCTTACTCTGGAGGAATGGGGTAATCTGGCGTGATTCTGGTCGACACCCAGGTGGTGCTGTGGCTGGCGTTTCACCCGGACCGGCTTTCCAAAAGGGCGCGCGCGGTAATCGACGAGGCGCGCAAGAATAAAGATGGTTTGGCTATTTGCGACATCACTCTTTTGGAGCTGGCGACGCTTGCCAGCAGGGGCCGACTGAACCTGAATATCTCCCTCGAAGCCTTCCTGGCGGAAGTCGAATCGCGTTTCGTGGTATTGCCAATCAGGTCCGGAGCTTGTGCACGCATCGCTGAACTTCCCGCAACGTATCCTAAGGATCCGGCCGACCGCGTCATCGGAGCCACGGCACTGGTTGAAGGCTTGACGTTGTTGACCGAGGATCGGGAGATTCGCCGATCAAATGCGGTACCCACGATTTGGTAGATTGAACTCGAAAGCCGCGGATTGCGTCGTAAATCAGGCGTCATCAAAGCGTTCACCGGTCTTTAGTCTTGCTCCATTGGCGAATTCAAGCGCGGAGACTTCTTTGCGCCCTTCTCGTTTGACGGTGATGATGCGTAAAAAGGTTGTGCCTCCGCAGGAAACCAGAACATTTTTCCCTTCGACGAACAATGTGCCGGGCACAGCGCCGGCTGCGTGAAACGATAGACCGGCGCCTGCTTCTTTAGACACCGGCTCGCCCCAGAGGTGGCAGGTTTCTCCGCGAAACGTGGTGTACGCGCCGGGCCAGGGCGTGAAACCGCGCATGCGGTTGTAGATTTCCTGGGCGGTGCGCGTCCAGGCGATACGGCCGTCTTCTTTTTTCAGGATTGGGGCGAGCGTGGCTCTCGAATGGTCCTGCAGACGCGGGGCGATTGTTCCTGCCGCGAGGCCACGCAAGGTTTCCACCATCAAGGGAGCGCCCGCTTCGGATAATCGTCGTGCTAGCTCGGGCGCCGTTTCCGCCGGACCGATTTCGAGTTCACGCTGAAGCAACGTATCGCCCGTATCCATGCCTGCATCAATGCGCATGGTGGTGGCGCCGGTTTTTGTCTCGCCATTGACGATGGCCCAGTTGATGGGCGCGGCGCCGCGATACTTGGGGAGCAGGGAAGCGTGCAGGTTGATCCAGCCGAGCTTGGGGATGGTGAGCAATCGCGCAGGGATGATCTGGCCGTAAGCGATGATGACGATGCAATCGGGGGAAAGTTTTTGCAAGAGATCCTGGGCTTCCGGGGCGCGGATTTTCTCCGGCTGATGCACGGGGATGTTTGCGGCGAGCGCAGTTTGCTTCACGGGAGGAAAGGAGACTTCGTTGCCGCGTCCGCGGGGACGGTCCGGCTGGGTGATGACCGAGATGATTTCGAAGTCGGTCTGCGCGAGAAGATATTTAAGTGCGGGAACAGCGAATTGAGGCGTGCCGCAGAAAAGGATTCGCATCTTTACTCCTCTGCGGCCAAGAAGCGGCCGGCGGCGCTTCTTACCACTCGCCCTGTTTCCGGAGCTTCTTGATTTTGCGTTTGATGAGGTCGCGCTTCAGCATGCCGAGATGCTGTATGAAAAGGACGCCATTGAGGTGGTCGATCTCGTGGCAGAAGGCGCGAGCGAGAAGATTCTCGCCGCGAATTTCGAAGGATTCGCCCTTGGCGTTCTGTGCCCTTACGGTGACGAACTGCGGGCGCACAACGTAGCCGCGGAATCCCGGAATCGAGAGGCAACCCTCTTCTTCGCGGACTTCGCCTTCGGCGTGGATAATTTCGGGATTGGCGAGCACAATTTTGGCTTCGGGATTTTTTCCAGCCGTGACGTCAATGACGGTGAGGCGGAGACTTAATCCGATTTGCGGCGCGGCCAGCCCAACGCCTTGCGCCGCATACATGGAAGCGAACATATCGTCGACGAGTTTTTCGAGCGCGGCGTCGAATTTTTTCACCGGGACGCCGGGTTTTTCGAGGATGGGATCGCCATACTTTACGATTGGATAGATTTTCAGCGCGGCCGCCGGTTTCTCAGGCGCCGCGACCTTCGTTTCATCCTGCGGCCGCTCCACGGCCGAGGATTTAGAACTCGTCGATTTGTCGGGCATAGTTTTCGAAATTCCGCCGCATCTCGGCGAGAGAGTCTCCTCCAAATTTTTGCAGAAAAGCATCGGCTAGCACAAGTGCGACCATAGCTTCGCCGGCAACAGCGCCCGCGGGGACGACACACCAGTCGGAACGCTCGTAGGCGGCCTGCACGGGCTCCTTGGTAACCATATCCGTGGTATGGAGCGGCTGGCGGAGCGTGGAAATGGGTTTCAAGTAGCCGCGGACGACCACATCTTCTCCGTTGGTGATGCCGCCTTCGAGACCGCCGGCACGATTGGTGGTACGGCGGAACCGGCGCGCCGATTTTTCGTAGAAAATTTCGTCCTGGACTTCGCTGCCGAACGAGCCGGCGGCCGTGACGCCCGCGCCAATCTCCACGGCTTTTACCGCCTGAATGCTCATCATGGCTTGCGCGAGCCTGCCGTCAAGCTTTTCATCCCACTGCGCATGGCTGCCGAGCCCCACGGGAACGTTGTGGGCAACAACTTCGAAAATGCCGCCAACGGTGTCGCCCGCTTTATGGGCCGTGTCCACCTCGGCTTTCATTTTTTCCTGAAGGGCCGCGTCAATACAACGCAGTGGCGAATCGAGGTCGGCGCTGGCGACATGAATCTTTTTCCAGGTTGCGGGGTGATCCAGACGCACGTGGCCGACCTGAATCGTGTGGCTGGCGATTTCCGTTCCTAATTCGCGGAGCAGTAATTTTGCGAAGGCCCCCACCGCCACGCGCGCGGCCGTTTCGCGGGCGGAAGCGCGTTCGAGGATATAGCGCGCATCGTGATAGTCGAATTTCTGGGAACCCGCAAGGTCGGCGTGGCCGGGACGCGGCGCAACAAGTCTTCTTTCTTCTGCCGGCGACTGCGGGGAAGTATGCACGGAGAGAATTTTTTCCCAGTTGGCCCAGTCGCGATTTTCGATCCGCAGAGCGATGGGCGCGCCGATGGTCTTGCCATGGCGCACGCCGGCGAAAATCTCCGCGTGGTCCTTCTCGATTTTTTGGCGGCCGCCGCGGCCGTAGCCGAGCTGGCGGCGGCGCAATTCGTGATTGATGAAATCAATATCAACGGGGAGTTGCGCGGGCAGACCCGAAATGAAGGCAAGGAGCGCCTGTCCGTGAGATTCACCAGCCGTATAGAAGCGAAGCATTCGTGATCGTTCTCCCACTGAACAGCACGCCTGACGCGTTGAAAACAAACAGTGTAGCCGCCACTGCGCTCTCCGTCCAGCCGCCGCTGTTTGAGCCCTGGTTGAGATATGCTATGGCGCATTCAGGAGGGGCGAAAAATGAAGATAACCACGATGCGAATCTGCACGGCCGCGTCAATGGCGGCGATTGCGGTCCTGTGCGCCGTGATCGGGTCGCAAAAGCTTGCCGCGGTAGCGGCGAGCGGGGATGCGGTGGATGAGGCCATGACCGCGATACGACCCGAAGCGATTCGCGCGGACATGGCATTTTTGGCGGATGACTTACTGGAAGGGCGCGGAACTGCGACGCGAGGGCATGAACTGGCGGCCAAGTTCATGGCCGCCCAGTTCGAGCAGATGGGACTGGAGCCAGCGGGAAACGACGGGACGTTTTTTCAACGCATCCCGTTGCGGGAGTTCGGCGCCGATGAAGAAAAGACCATGGTCACTCTGGTGAAAGGCGGGACGGAATGGAAGCTGGCCAATCGCAAAGATTATCTGGTGCACGGGAGCCCGCTCCTGACGAAAAGATCGCTGGAAGCACCTGTGATCTACGTGGGCTATGGAGTGACTGCTCCGGAACAAAGGTATGACGACTACAAGGGTGTGGATGCAAAAGGCAAGGTAGTGGCGGTCATTTTTGGCGCGCCGCCGAGTTTCGAGGGTTCCCTGCGGGCCCACTATTCCTCTGGAGAGAAAAAAGCGGCGAACGCAGTGGCACATGGCGCCGTAGGCATAATTGCCTTGGATGATCCGGTCCTGGAACAGATTTACGGTTTCCAGCGGCAGGTGGATGCGCTGGTGTTTCCGAATCTTGCGTGGCTGGATCCACAGGGACGCCCGAACGCCGTTTATCCGGAGCTGAAAGGCGGCGCTTTCCTGAGCATGGGCGCAACGAAGAAATTTTTTGAGGGCAGCGCGCACAGCGCGGACGAGGCATTTGCCGCAGCAAAAGCGGGGAAACAGATGTCATTCGACCTTCCCTGGACGTTTAAGTTCCAGGGCGAGTCGAATTGGAAGGACAAGCAGAGTCCAAACGTCGTGGCGAAGCTGCCAGGGAGTGATCCGGCATTGCGCGAGGAATATGTGGTGTACACGGCGCACCTGGATCACTTGGGGGTCGGAGTGCCGGTGAATGGCGACAATATTTACAACGGCGCGCTGGATAACGGCTCCGGTAGCGCCGATCTGATCGAGATTGCCCGGGCCTTCAGCAGGATGATCCCGCGGCCGAAGCGGTCGATCCTATTTGTGTCCGTGACGGCCGAGGAGAAGGGTTTGCTGGGATCCGATTATTTTGCGCACTTCCCGACGGTGAAGAAGAATGCGATGGTCGCCAATGTAAATATGGACGAGGATTTGATGCTGTGGCCGATGGAGGACCTGGTCGTCTTTGGGGCGGAGCATTCGAGTTTGAGCCAGGAAGTAAACGAGGCTGCGGCGCGGCTGCATCTGGCGATAAGTCCGGACACGCAGCCGGAGCAGGTGTTTTTTATCCGCAGCGATCAATATTCGTTTGTGAAGCAGGGAGTCCCGGCGATCGCCGCGGGCCCCGGGACCATGTCACACAATCCCAAGTACAACGCCAAGGAGATCGAGGAAAAGTGGGAGGAGAACATTTATCACCACCCGCAAGACGACATGAACCAGCCGTTCTTGTTTGAAGAGGGCGCGAAGTATGCGCGATTTAATTTCTTGGTCGGGTATTTTGTGGCGCAGAAGAAGGAACGGCCGACGTGGAACAAAGGCGACTTTTTCGGGGAGCACGCCGGCAAAGAATAAACAGTAGATGCAAGGATAGACTGCGCGCGCGCGAATCGTAGAGCGAAAAGAGCCGCTCCCGAAGTAGGCCGCTGCTATTCGAATCGTAGAGCGATCAGCGGGCTGACGCGCGTTGCGCGGCGCGCGGGGATCCAGCAGGCTAGCAAGGCAACGGCCAACAGCAGAATAGCCACGGCCGCGTACGTGAGAGGATCTGTAGGCTTCACCCCGTAGAAAAGGTCGGAGAGCACACGCGTGCCGGCAAAGGCCGCAGCCAAACCGACAACCACGCCGAGCCCAACAAAACCGATGCCCTGGCCCAGGACCAATTTCAAAATATCGCGAGGCGTTGCGCCGATCGCCATGCGAATGCCGATTTCATGGGTGCGTTGAGAAGCGGCATAGGAAGCGACGCTGTAAACGCCGACGATGGCAAGAATGAGGCCGAGGAGCCCCATCGTGCCGGTCATTTGCGCGCCGAGGCGATAGAGCATGAAGCCGTTGATCCCCTGAAGTGCTTCATCCATCGTCTGCAATTGCGAAATGGGAAGATTGGGAGCTAGCGCGCAGATCTGCGCCTGCACCTGCGTGGAGAGATTTTCCGGCGGGACGGAAGTGCGAACGTGGAAGGTGCGCAGCTCCACGTAGGCTTGGCTCAACGGCAGGTAGAAGTGGGGAAGCGGCTCTTCGACCACGCCTTTGTACTTGCCGTCCTGAACCACGCCGACAACTTCAATGAGCGGCCCGGAAGCGCCCTTGGTGCTGAAGCGCTTCCCAAGAGGGTCCTGATCGGACCAGAAACGCTTGGCCATGGTTTGATTGATGATGGCCACGCTGGCGGCCTTTTCATCGTCGGCACTCGTAAACGTCCGGCCACGGTGCACGGGAATGCGCAAGGTATCGAAATAACCGGGTGAGACCATGTTGTAATCAACGACGGGAGGCTGCTGGCCGGCTTCCACGGGATGACCCTCGAGGGTGACCTGACCGGATGCGCTCATGACGCCCATGGGAACGGTGAAGGCTTGAGCCACGGAGACGACGCCGGGGAGCGCGTGCAGGCGCGATTCCAGTTCGCGATAGAATTCGCGGCCCTGGACTTCCTGAAAGCCAATTTGCTGGACGTCGATTGAGAAATTTAGGACGTTGCTCGGATTGAAGCCGAGATAGCTGCTTTGGGCTTTGCCCAGGCTGCGGATGAAAAGTCCCGCGACTATGAGCAACACCAGCGAGCCTGCCACCTGCGCGACCACAAGCGTGCCGCGAACAATTTGCCGACGGCGGCCATCGGAAGAACCGCGGCCGCCTTCGTGGAGGATGGAACGGACGTCACGGCGGGCCACACGAAGCGCGGGGAAAATGCCAACGACCACGCCAGTGAGGAGCGCCGCTCCGATCGCAAACAGATAGACGCGGGCGTCGGGCATGAAGTCCATTCGCACGGGCAAATCCGTGCCGAGAGAAAGCGAACTGAGATAGCGCGTGGCCCAAAAGGAGAGAAGCAGGCCGCCGGCGGCGCCGAGGAAAGCGAGTAACAGGCTTTCCGTGAGGTACTGACGAACAAGCCGGGTGCGACCTGCTCCGAGGGCCGAGCGGATGGCCATTTCGCGCTGGCGCGCCGTGGCACGAACGAGGAGGACATTGGTGACGTTGAAACAAGCGACGAGAAGCACGAGAGCGCCAAGGGCCATGAAAGCGGCGGCCACGGCGGGTAGAGAGTTGTCGGGGTCAGGATCGGGACGAGCGAGTTTTTCCGGAAAGCCGAGAACGGAGATGCCCTTGTCAACGTCAGGGTGCTGTTCGGCGATCCGCTGAGCGATAACATTGAGAGAAGCCTGCGATTGCTTGAGCCTTACTCCAGGTTTAAGACGAACCATAAGAGAGAGCGAGCGCTCGGCGCGGTGCGTCCACATATCCTGGACCTTTGAATCCTCTGTTCCGGCGATGTCCGCGCTCAGTGGGACGTAAAGGTCTGAATCAATGATCGAATAGGCACCGTGAAATTCCGGCGGAGCTACGCCGACGATCGTCAACGCATGACCGTTGATCTCGACGTGTTTGCCAAGGACCGCTTTATCGCCAGCGAATCGTTTCTGCCAGTACGAGAAGCCGAGGACGAGAATGGGATCCGCTCCGGGAGTTTGACCTTCGGTCGGCAGCACCAGGCGGCCCAGAGCAGGCTGGACACCGAGGACTTGGAAGTAATTGCCGGAGACGCGCGTGATGATGCAATGATCGCCCCGGTTATCAGCGCTCATGCCTGCGAGCGTAATGCGGTAGGCCAGGATGTCGCCAACGGAAGCCGCTTGATCGCGAAGGTCCACAAAGTCGGGGTAGGAGAACTTCTGAAGGGAGTGATCGCCAGCTTGCTGCAAGCTGAGGACAGCGATCTGCTCCGCATGCGGTACCGGCAGGGGCCTAAGGATGAATCCGTTGATGACGCTGAAGACGGAAGTGTTGACAGCGATGCCAAGCGCGAGAGTGACGATGGCGATGGCGGCGAACCACGGAGAATTGCCAAGCGCGCGGAAGGCGTAGCGCAAATCCTGCCAGAAGCTGGTCATTGCCTCACCTCGTGGGACTAACCCGCCAATCCTTTGCAAACGCGCGACCGATTCATGTAGTGGAGATAGCCCCTTCAAAACGAGTGAGTTACAAACGGAGCGTGCCGGCAAGAACCAGCGAAGATGTGCGATTCCGGGACGGCTTTGTCGCGGAAACGAGCGAGCGGCCACAACCATGTTAGTCGGTTGCCGGAGGCGAGCCGGCCACGAATTCGAGGCGGTTACCCCAGGGGTCCTCGGCGAAGAAACGGCGGGTGCCGGGAAGGGAGTGGTCGTCAATGACCCTAACGCCAGCCGCGAGCAGGATGTGGCGTAACTCTTCGAGAGCGTTGGCGACAAACGCCCGGTGAGCTTTCTTGGCGGGGCGGAATTCGCGCTCGACGCCGACGTGCAATTGCTGCGGGCCGCATTGAAACCAGCAGCCGCCACGCGCGCGAAGAGGCTCAGGCTTCGCGATCTCGGGCAAGCCGAGGAGCGTGCCATAGAATTCGCGGGCGCTGGACTCGCATCCCTCCGGAGCTGCGATCTGAATGTGGTCCACGCGTGCGATTCGTATAGTCATAGACACTCCAGAATACCAGCCAGCAGTTAAATTCATTCCCCAAAGCACGCTCGCCCTAAACGCTCCGCCCTTCGGGCTCCGCAGGGCTGCGCTCCGGACCAAGCCAACGAAGAGGGGGATCCCATAGATTGAGGGCGAGGGTGATCGTCGCTCCGAAAGCTTCCTGGCGTGACATGTTTCGAGGGAAACCACCAGAAAGGAAGAAAGAGGCAGAAAAACAAAAAAGGGAACATTTTAAACGAGGTAACGAAAGGGACATTTTAAAAGAGCTTTGACATACCGATATCCCTTACTTGACGTGCTCTGGCCGCGCAGTTAGGCTTTCGTTGCTGCTGTTGGGCCGAGAAATTTGTGGCGGAAGGTCAACACGAATAGGGACTCGTGGCAGACACTCCATTCCAGGTTGCCGGTAGCGAAGGCAAAGAAGAAAAGAACATCTCCGCGGCTGAATTGCTGGTGGATTCTGCCAAGAGCGGCGTGCTGGCCGTGCAGAGCTACGCAGAGCTTTGCGGGCGCACGCTCATAAACATGGTGGTGGGCCCGCACTATCTCCAGGACACATTGGAACAGATGGATTTTATTGGGGCCGGGTCCATGCCGATTATCCTGCTCGCGGGATTCTTTATCGGCGCGGTCATGGTGTTGCAGACGGGGTCGCAATTTATCCGTTTTGGGCAGACCTCTTTGACGGGAGATGTTGTCGCCATCGCCCTGGTCCGCGAATTGGGGCCGGCGTTCACCGGGCTGCTAGTGACGGGGCGCTGCGCAACGGGGATCGCCTCGGAGCTGGGGTCCATGCTGGTAACCGAGCAGGTGGACGCCATGAGGGCGATGGGAACGGATCCGAACCGCAAGCTGGTTGTTCCGCGCGTGCTGGCTTCGTTGCTGATGCTCCCACTGCTCACGGCGATCATGGATTTCATCGGTCTGATGGGAGGGTGCGTTGCTTCGGTTTTTTCCCTGCGGCTGAGTGCGATTGAGTTCTGGCGGCGCGCGATCGATGCGCTTGATTTTGCGGACTTGATGCAGGGCTTTACCAAGCCGGTGGTCTTTGGGTTCATCCTCGCCACCATCGGATGCTACAAAGGGCTGACCGTTCGCGGAGGCACGCAGGGCGTTGGGCGAGCCACCACCCAGGCCGCAGTCCTGGGGTCAGTGCTGATTATCGTGGCCGATGCCTTCCTGACGAAGGTCGCGCTGTTCCTGGCGGACAAAGTCTTGTAGCGCGAGGGACAAGCAAGCACAGCTCCTTCCGATATCCGCTGCGACCTCAGGCGGAATTACCGCTATAATCATGGCGCATCCGATGAGCAGCGCCGTCACAGCTCCCACCGATTCGGGTCCAGCCATTCAGTTCGAAGACGTTCGTCTTGGTTTCTCGGAGGGAGATATCCTGCGGGGAGTGTCGTTTCAGGTGCAGCCGCGCGAAACCATGATTTTGCTCGGCGAAACAGGGACGGGCAAAACGTTGACACTGAAACTCGCCGCCGGGCTGCTTTCTCCCTCCGCCGGAGTGATCCACGTCCTAGGCCAGGAGATTTCCGGCATGGGCGAGGCGGAGCTTCTCGACTTCCGGCGCAAGATCGGATTTGTCTTTCAGGAGGGCGCACTTTTCGATTCGATGACCGTGGCGGACAACGTGGCCTACCGTCTGCGCGAAGACCGCGTCCCCGAAGAGGAAATTGAGCCGCGAGTACTGGAAGCGTTGCGCTTCGTCGAACTGGAGAACACCCTGGAACAAGTGCCATCGGAGTTGTCCGGAGGAATGAAGCGCCGGGTTTCGATTGCGAGGGCGCTGATCAGCCTGCCGAAGATCGTGCTGTACGATTCTCCGACGGCGGGGCTCGATCCCGTGACGTCGCAGACCATCATTACCCTGATTCTGCGATTGCGCGATGTGTATAGCGTGACGGCGCTGCTGGCCACGCACCGCTTGCAGGACGGTTTTGCGCTGGCGAACTTTCATTACGATGCGCAGGCCAATCGCGTGGTTCACAACCAGCAGAACGGAAACGCGGCCGCCGCCGTGGAGGTTGCCAGAACGCGTTTCCTGGTCTATCGCGACGGTGGGGTTTATTTCGAGGGTGAGCCGGAAGAGATCGCCAATTCCAAGGATCCATATTTGCAGCGATTTCTCGTTTGAGTTTGCGTAGTGTGTTTGACTGAATCGAGGGAGGGAATCAGAAATGGCGCATCGCAAACAACTTACCTGGACGGAGTTGCGCGTGGGAGTTTTCGTGCTGGTCGGATTGTTCGTGCTGGGCGCGGGAATTTTTTATGTAACGGCGCCGGGGATTCTGGGACCGAAATACGAATTGAAAACGTATCTGCCGGAAGTCTCAGGGCTTTCGAATGGAGCGCCGGTGCGGCTGGACGGGGTGGAAGTCGGGAACGTGGAAGCGATCCGCATGGTGCCGCGGACGCCGGGGAAGCCGCTGGAGAAAAACAGGAACATTGAGGTTGTAATGCGCGTGGACCGGCGATATCAAAACGACATTCTGACGGATTCCGCGGCGAGCCTGGTGACCGAAGGGCTGCTTGGCAACCGTTACGTGAACATTACCCGCGGTTTCACCGGAACTCCCTTGAAGCAGGATGGCGAGGTTCCGGGAAGTGAAGAAAAGGCCATGAAAGAAGTGGTCGAGAGGAGCGCGGAACTGCTGGGCAATCTGCAAGCGCTTTCCGACAACGTGCAGGATTTAATATCCGGGGTAAAGCAGGGCCAGGGCTCGCTTGGAAAATTGCTCACCGACGACAAGGCGTACAACCATCTGAACGATCTCTTGGCGAAGGGAGATGCGGTGCTATCGGATGTCCAAGCGGGAAAGGGCACGCTTGGAAAAATTGTCACATCGGACGAAATGTACACGAAAGTGGACAAGGGTTTGGACAACGTGAATGTGATTTTGGCGGACGTGCGGGCGCAGAAGGGAACGATTGGGAAGTTGATGTATGACCCGACGCTATACGATCAGGCGAAACAGGCGCTCTCCAACGGGAATGAAGTAATCAGCGACGTGCGCGCAGGAAAGGGCACGCTTGGCAAGCTGGCGACGGACGATACGCTGTACAACAAGCTGCGCGACACGAGCGCTAATCTGGCGACGGCCACGGCCAAGTTGAACGACAACAACACCACAGCGGGGAAGCTTTTCTCCGACCCGAAGCTGTACGACAACCTGACGGGAATGACCGGGGACATGCGCCTGTTGATCAGCGATTTCCGGAAGAATCCGAAGAAGTATTTGCACATCAAAATCACAATTTTCTGAGCGGGCGGCTGCTTGGACGGAACGGCCCTCGTGTGCTGTAATGCCAGTGTAACAATACAGGATTACGGTCATAGATCGAATCGCTTTTCTCAACGAGTGATAATGGAAATTCAGGATACTGCGCTAAAAGCGCCACGGGCGGAGCCGGCGAAATCCACGCTGCCGCAACCGGGGCGGCCGGTTCCCAGCCGGGCGTACCCGGGCGCGCTGATCGTGGTAGAGGGCACGGACGGATCCGGCAAGAGCACGCAGCTGTATCTGCTCAAACGCTGGCTGGAGATTGGCGGGTACCGGCTGCATTTTACGGAATGGAACTCATCGCCGCTGGTGAAATCCGCCACGCGCCGCGGGAAGCAGCGGCGGTTGCTGACGCCAACCACGTTTTCCCTGTTGCACGCAGCGGACTTTGCGGACCGCTGCGAACGGCAGATTATGCCGCTCTTGCAAGGCGACTATTTGGTGCTGGCGGACCGCTACGTTTACACGGCATTCGCCCGCGATGCGGCCAGGGGCTGCCCCGCCCGGTGGCTGCGAAATTTGTACCGCTTCGCGCCGATTCCTGACATCACGTTTTATTTCCGAGCTCCCCTGGATGTGGCTGTTCACCGCATTCTCAGCGGGCGGCCGAAATTGAAATACTACGAAGCGGGAATGGATTTGGGAATGTCGTACGACCGCGCGGAAAGTTTCCGGCTATTCCAGGCGCGGATTTTGGAAGAATACGACAAGATGGTGGACTCGGACAGCTTCGTGGTGCTGGACGGCACGCTTCCGGTAAACAAACTGCAGAAGCAGATGCGCGACATCGTAGCTTCGAAGATTGACCTCAAGCGCTTTGCTCCACGAGCGCCAGAAGCAGAGTGAACATGCCCGATCAGGAAAAAGAGAAAGGGGCGCCGGCGCCAACTGCGACCGAGACTCCTGCGGCAACGCCTGCCGCGCCACCGGCAAAAACCGTTGCGGTGACGGAAGAAGCCTCTTCTCAATATTTCTTTGGCGAGCCTCTCGTCGGTTTTGACCCCAGCGAAATTACCGGCAGCCTGATTGTTATTGAAGGCATGGATGGCTCCGGGCGTTCCACCCAGATTGCTCTGCTCCAGGAATGGCTGGAATCGGAAGGGTTCGCGGTGCAGACCAGTGGACTGCGGCGTTCGAATCTCGTCGGGCGCGACATTGACGAGCTTCTCGCCAAGAACGCGGTGACGCGCCTGACGCTGGCGCTGATGTACGCGACGGACTTCTTCGACCAGGTGGAACACCGCATCCTGCCGGCCTTGCGTTCCGGCACCGTGGTTCTGGCGGACCGTTTCATTTTTACGCTGATCGCGCGTGGCGTGGTCCGCGGGATCAATCGCGACTACATGAGCGGACTTTACGCCATGGCGCTGCGCCCGCACCTGACGTTCTGGCTGAACGTCCGGCCGGAAACCGCCTTCGGGCGCGAATTCAAGAAAGCCCAAGCCATCAGTTACTGGGAAGCGGGGCGGGACATGTCCCTCTCGCATGATCTCTATTGGTCGTTCATCCGCTATCAGACGATGATCAAGCGCGAGTTTGAGGTCATGGCAAAAAAAAACAGCTTCATCGAACTCGACGGCGAAGCCAGCGTTTCCGCGGTGAACAAACAGCTCCGCCAGCGCATCGGCGAACAATTGGGAATTCGCGCGACCAAGTACACTCCTTCCGCCGCGCTCGCGCATCTCTGGCGGTAGATTCCGAAATGTCCGAGCCGGTTCACATCGCCGCCATTGACGCCGGCTCCAACGCCCTCCGCTTATCCGTGGCCCGCGCGTATTCCGCCCTGGACATTGAGCCCGTCCACACCGAACGCTATTCCTTGCGGCTTGGGGAGAGCGTGTTTCTGCGCCACCGCTTCACCGAAGACATTTTCAAAAAGGCCGCCAAAGCCTTCCGCCATTTTCACGAAGTGATGGATGAGTTCGGAGTGACGCGCTACCGCGCGGTGGCGACAAGCGCCACGCGAGAAGCACACAACCGCCAGGCGTTCCTTCGTACTATCAAGCAAAGATCCGGGATCAATCTGGAGGTGATCAACGCGGCGGAGGAATCGCGACTTGGCCGAGAGGCTGTGATCGCCGCGCTGGGACCGGAGACGCCCCTGCGTTGCATCGTGGATCTTGGCGGAGGCAGCCTGGAACTCAGTATTCTGCATGACCACACGGTGGAGCAAGCAGCGCAGTTGCCGGTGGGAACGGTCCGGCTCATGACCACTTTGAACATTCCCGGAGTGATCCGGCCGGCGCAATGCGAACAAGTGCGGCGGTACGTGCGCGCGCTGCTGGATTCGAAATTAGTGCCGCGGCCGAACCTCGGAGAAAGCATCGCCGTAGCCCTGGGCGGAAACGCGGAAACTCTGGCAAGCGTCGCGCCGGGGCCTCGCCAGCACGGGTTGCAGTCGCTGGAACTTTCGCTCCTGCGCGCACGGCTCCCGGATATTTTGAAGCGCAGCGTGCGCGAACGGATGAAAGCGTATGCCGTACGGCGTGATCGCGCCGACGTGATGGGCATCGCGGCCATAACCTTTATTACTTTGGGACGCTACTTGAATCTGCGCAGCTTCGCGATTCCCGGCGTGGGCATTCGCGAAGGGATTTTGCAGGAGATTGCGCGAGAAGCCTTCTCGCGCAAGGAGCCGCACCGTTACAACGCCGCGTCGCGGCAGATGATTGTCGGCACGCGGAGTTTTGCGCGGCGCCTGGAATACGACCAGCGGCACGCGGAACACGTGCGCGAGCTAAGCATCCTTCTTTTTGACCAACTGCAGCCCGTGCACCATCTGCCCGCGCAGTCGCGCGTTCTTCTGGAGGCGGGCGCGCTGTTGCACGACACCGGGCACATGATCAGCCACCGGGGCCATCACAAACACGGTGAATACCTTGCACTGAACGGCGATATTCAGGGCCTGGAGGGGCGCGACCGCGCCGTCGTGGCGGCGCTGGTTCGCTATCACAATCGAAAGTCGGTCCCGGCAGGGCATCACGCAGCATACTCCTCGCTCCACAGCGCGGACCAGCGCATCGTCCGGAGGCTCGCGGCGATTTTGCGGATTGCGGAAGCGCTCGATCACTCGCACCGGCAGCGCGTGCTGAAACTGCGCGCGTCCTTCCAGCGCGGCGCAGTTGGCTTGCAGGTTCACGCGCGCGGCGACGCCGCCGAAGACCTGCGCGATGCGAGCCGCAGCGCGGAGCTCTTTGAAAACGAATTCCACGTGCGGCTATACTTCCGGCAGTCTCCGGCGAGCTGATCGTTCACAGTCGAAAGTTGAAGGTTGAATGCCAGAGATAAGAGGTCAGGGAGTATGGTTAGTGGCCGCGCGCAGCGGTACTGTTAACGCCGAGTTGAGAGGGAATCATGCAGCTTTACATTGTTCGACATGGGATCGCCATTGACCGCGAAGACCCCAAATGCCCGCCCGATCCTCAGCGTTACTTGACCGAAGAAGGAGTCGAAAAGACCGAGCAGGTCGCGAAAGGCCTCGCGGCCCTGCGAGTGACGGCGGATTTGCTTTTGAGCAGTCCGTATGTCCGCGCGGCGCAAACAGCGGAGATTTTCGCGGCCGCCCTCGACTATGCGAAGCAAAAGATCCGGCGCACCGATTTGCTGCTCCCGGGAGCGGAGCCCTCGCTTTTATTCCGCGAACTTGCCAAGGAACGCCAAGCGTCTTCCATCTTTTTGTTCGGGCACGCGCCGCAACTGGACGACATCGTCGCGACCGCGCTGGGTTCCAAGCGTCATATCACGTCTCTTAAAAAAGCTGGCGTTGCCTTGCTTGAGCTAAAGCGCATCTCTCCACCTATCGCGGCACTCATCTGGCTTGCAACTCCGAAACTGCTGCGCCGCGCAGGGAAGTGAACCATCGATCCTGCGTCTTTCGTCTGTTTCAGGAATGGAATTAGGAATCGCCTCAATCGGAGGCGAAGGAGTATTCCGGAACTTGCCTTTCCGGCAACGGAACCACTTTTCCCGCCTTGATGGCAGGCTTCACGATCAGAGTCGTGCGCAGGAATCCCTCCAGCAAGTGTTTGCCAGCAGCAAGGCGCGCGGCCACACTCACATCAACGGCGAGACCCGGAATGTGAAGAACGATTGCCTCTGCGGACTTTTCGGCGCGAAAACCGGCGCCACTCTCTACCCCGCATTTGCGAAGCGCGCGCGCAAACCGCAGCACTCCGGCCAAAGCGCGGACGCGGTCTTGCTGTTCTGCTGAAAGCTTGGAAAAAGGGCCGCTCTTCGTCTTGGGTTCCGCCCCGCGATGATAACGCACCGCAAAGGCGAGCAGTTCCCATTCTTCCTGCGACCATCCGGGGGGAATCGGAAGACTCAGCAAGAACTTGCGCGCGACTTTCTGCGGCGATCCATCCGATGTGTTCCCGTCCACTCGGTGCAGACGAGCCGCTCCCCCCAAGATGCGCCGCAGGGATCCACCGGAAAATGCCGAGGCGGAATCCGCGCGCCGCAGAACGTCAAAGGTCGCCAAAGCGATGCGAGAGACTTGCGACGTGCGATATGGGCGTGGGTCGACAGCGCGAGCAGTCGCGCGCAATCGCGCCATGGCGGCCTCTTCGACGCGGCCATTCGTCGGAAGGCCCGCGCGCCATTCGTGCCAAAGGCTGGTCTTTCCAAGAGTGAGCTGGCGGTACGTTTCCATCCGCTGATGACGCTCGCTCGCCATCGCGTCTTCCCAGCTCTTTCGCGATTCTTCGCTTTCCAACGAATCCGATTTTCTGACCAATGCGGATAACACATCGAGGTCGTGAAGTTCGCCGAGAAGATCCTGGAGCCGCTTCAAATTATCGCTCCACGCCACGTACTTGTCCGGGAGCAGGCTCTCGACGGTATAGCGGAAACGCTTCAATCCGATTCGCAACGCATGCCAGGGATTGGATTTTTCCGTGCGCAGCGCTTTCGCGTGGAGTTCCCTGGCGCTTTCGAATCGCTCGAGCGCCAGGCACTCCGCTGCAAGACTCCCCGCAGGAACGAGGCGCGAGCGTTGGCGCAGGCTGCGCTCGAGGCGCTTCCAGGACTTTAGGTCAAATTTGTTGGCTGCGCGCAGCGCGCTTTCTCGCAATCCGACTTCGCTTGATTCGAACCGCGATTGCAATTGAACGCGCACCGGGTCGGTTTCCGCAGCAAGTTTTTTCACCCACTCGTCCATCACCTGCGCATCGCGGAGTGCGCCGAGACCGCGAAACAGTTTGCGAGCAACCTTGCGCATCGCCGGCCAGGCGGGGTCCGGGTCCACTTCCTCCATCACCGCGGCGACGGAGCGGCAGCGCCGCATGGCTACACGAAGATCATGGACCGCGTCGGGATCGGGTGAGGTGCGGATATTTTCCAGTTCTTTGACGACGCGGTACATCCAAAACGATAGGCCGCGCTGCTCCGGAGGAGTCCCGGAGGAAAGGGCAGTAACAGTTGCCATCAAAAAGCCTCAGAGAACCGTCCGGTCGTCCCGTGAAGCGGAGACCCCTGCCGAACGGGGGACTATAAGGTTAGACCTTGGGGACGGCCGCGTCTAGTTGACCTGTGGAAAACTCCGTAAGCGCAAGAACTGCTGGTGCAGCCTTTTAAAGCTGCATGAAATCCTGCGAGTGGAACGGCGGAAAATGGGGCGGGAAACTTCTGTGCAAGCTCGGCGTGCGGCTTGAGCATGGGACGGCGGCATGCTATTTTGAATTGCTACCCCGGAGTGGCGGAACTGGCAGACGCGCTGGACTCAAAATCCAGTGGTACTTAGTACCGTGTGGGTTCGACCCCCTCCTCCGGGACCAACTTTGGTGGCCGGAAGCAACGCTGAAGATCTCGCCCAAAAACCTCTCGAAGAATTTCCACAACAAAAAGCCTGGAACATATATTGAATCGGTTTAATATGACCATACTGGGGATGGCTCAAAGGCCTTTTTGCCGGGACCTTCCCTCTCGGTCGGTTTTCTAAGGAGCGCGCTATGCCACGTTTTCTCGCGACTCGCGGTTTTGTGATGGGTCTGGGATGGATCCTCGCCGGCAGTGTGGTTGCCACCTGCGCGGCGGAAAACCGGTCCGAGAGAACCTATCTCCACAAAAATTGGCAGATTCAGTCTTCCTGCGATGCCAAGGCGGCGGGTGAGCAGATTTCCTCCGTTGGCTTCGACGCGAAAGGCTGGCACAAGTCCGAAATCCCCGCGACGGTGGTTGGCGCGCTTGTCACAGACAAGACCTATCCCGATCCGAATTACGGTACGAATCTGAAATCGTTTCCAGGAATGGATTACTCCGCCAAAACTTTTTTTGCCAATCAGGACATGCCCAAGGACAGTCCGTTTCGCTGTTCCTGGTGGTACCGCACCGAATTCACTCGGCCCGCCGGCGTAGCGAAAATCACAGAGTGGCTCCATTTTCTCGGCATCAACTACCGCGCCAACATCTGGATCAATGGGCAGAAAGTTGCCGACGCGCGCGATATCGCCGGAACCTACCGCTCCTTCGAATTCAATGTGAGTAAATTTCTGAAGCCGGGAAGCGCCAATGCGCTGGCAGTGGAAGTCTTCGCGCCCGAGAAAGACGATCTGGGAATTACCTGGGTAGACTGGAATCCGACGCCTCCGGACAAGAACATGGGGATTTGGAAGGACGTCTTTCTCACTTCGAGTGCCGAAGTCGCCGTGCGCCATCCTTTTGTTTCCTCCAAGCTGGATCCGGAATACAAAGCGGCGGCACTGACCATCAGCGCAGAGTTGCGAAACGCTTCCGATGAGCCAGTGAAGGGAGTGCTACGGGCCGATCTGGAAGGCCTTCAGCTTCAGCAGCCTGTGGGTCTCGCAGGCGGAGAATCAAAGATCGTGCGCTTCGCCGCGGAGCAATTCGCAGAGTTGAAGCTGGCGCATCCGCGGCTGTGGTGGCCCTATCAGATGGGGACTCCAAATTTATACACTGCGAAGCTGACATTTGAAATCGGAACACAAATTTCCGATTCGGCGAGTGTGACGTTTGGAATTCGCGAGGTGACCTCGGCGCTGACGGACCAAGGGCATCTTCTGTTCAAAGTGAATGGCCGCAAAGTGCTGATTCGCGGGGCGGCCTGGGCTCCCGATCTCCTTTTCCGCTGGTCGTCGCCGAGGCTCGATGCGGATCTCGCCTACGTGCGCGATATGGGCATGAACACCATCCGGCTGGAAGGCCGGCTGGACCGCGACGAATTTTTCGACAAAACCGATCAACTTGGAATTCTTGTCATGCCCGGTTGGACCTGCTGCGACGCCTGGGAACGCTGGAAAAACTGGAAGGGCGATCAGAACAAAGTCGCTGCAGCTTCGCTGCGGGACCAGATCACGCGTCTGCGCTATCATCCGAGCGTTTTCGTTTGGCTGAACGGCAGCGACAATCCGCCTCCCGCCGCCGTGGAGAAAATGTATTTGGCCATCGAAAAAGAGTTGGAGTGGCCGAATCCCATCGTTTCCTCCGCAGGCCACACGCCAACGACGGTGACCGGAGATCCCGGCGTAAAAATGACCGGACCGTATGAATATGTGCCGCCAGTCTACTGGCTGGCCGATACGAAGGCCGGCGGCGCCTACGGCTACAACACGGAGACAAGCCCCGGGCCCGCGATTCCGGCGCGCGAATCGCTGGAACGATTCATTCCGAAGGAGCATGTCTGGCCGATTGACGAGGTGTGGAATTTCCACGCCGGCGGCGAACGATTCACGACCGTGAATGTCTTCACCGGCGGATTGAATCGTCGTTACGGACAAGCAACTTCCTTGGACGATTACGAACGCAAAGCGCAGGCCATGACCTACGATGGCCAGCGCGCCATGTTCGAAGCCTATGCGCGGAACAAATACACCGCGACGGGCGTGATCCAGTGGATGCTGGATAACGCGTGGCCATCGCTGATCTGGCATCTCTATGACTATTATCTCGTTCCCGCGGGCGGATATTTCGGCACGAAGAAAGCATGCGAGCCGGTTCACGTGCAGTATTCCTACGATGACAATTCCGTCGCGGTGATCAACGGCAGCTACGCGGCGCTGAAGGGGCTGAAGGTCAGCGCGAAGATTTACGACCTCGACGCGAAAGAAAAAGCCTCGCGCGAGGCCACGCTGGACTTTGCGCCGGACAGCAGCACCAAGGCCCTCGACCTGCCGAACGTAGATGGCCTCTCAACGACCTATTTCCTGAAGCTGGAGCTTCGCGATGCCGCGGGCACTCTCGTCAGCGACAATTTTTACTGGCTGTCCACCAAGCCGGACACCCTCGATTGGGCCAAGAAGAAGGACACGGTGTACACGCCGCAAAAGCAATTCGCGGACCTGACTGGATTGAACACCCTGCCCAAGGTGGCGTTGGCGCTTTCGAAAGAAATCCACGCGGAAGGAAAAAGTTATTCGGTGACGTTGCTCGCGGAAAACAAGAGCGAGAGCATCGCGTTCATGGTTCATCCGCGAATCACGCGCGGCAAGGGCGGGGAAGACGTCACGCCGATTTTCTGGAGCGACAACTATTTCTCGCTGCTGCCCGGAGAAAAGAAATCCGTGACGGCGACGTTTGACCTTTCGTCATCCGAAGGTGCAACTCCCGAACTCGTAGTCGACGGGTGGAATGTCGACCCAACCACTCCCTAGGCCGCGGAGAGAGACTGCAGGGCAAATCCGGTGCGCTTCAGCAAATCCTGAAATCGCGGATCGCTGCGAATGGAGTCATAGACCGGATCTATTTTTAGGAACACAATCCAGAACGAGCGTTCTTCGACGCCTTTGCGCAGCCATTCGAACGCTTTGTCGTGCTCTCCGAGGCCAAGATAAATGTGAGTCATCATCGGCGAGGCCAGATAGCGCCCGTGGGCGTTCTCCATTGCTCCGTTCAATAGGCTGCGGGCTTCGTCCGTTTTTCCAGCCAGTGCATAAGCGTGGGCTAGGGCCAGGCGGCCTTCGCGATTCCCAGAGAATTGCAATGCCTGTTCGAAAGCCCCGATCGCTTCCTGATACCGTCCTTGTTCAACGTAAACGCGTCCGAGATTGAACAGCGCTGGGAAAAAGCGCGGTTCCTGCTCCAGGAGAGCAAGCAAGTGCGCGGCAGCGCGGTCAAATTGCCGTCCGTAAAAGAAGGGGTCGGCAGCGTTCATATTCAAAGTTAGAGAATGGGGGTCAAGCTCGCGCGCCCGCCGTAGTTCCGCCTGCGCTTCCTCGAGACGACCCATGGCACTCAGGTACGACGCGTACCACTGGCGGGCCGACGCGTAACTGGGGTTCAACTCGATGGCGCGGAGGAACTCTTCCTCGGCCGCCTGCCAGTCCCATTCATACCAAAACTTTACGAGACCAAGCGAAGCGTGTGGTTCGCTCAAGGATGGGTCGATTTCGATCGCGCGCGTTGCCGCCTCCGCTGCCCGTGGGCCCGCTTCACCCGGTGATAGCGCGCCAAACCAGCACAGCATCCCGCAACAATCGGCGACTCCGGACAGGGAACGCGAACACTTGGTCTCGATGCGAAGCGCCGATTCGAACGAAGCGAGGGCCTTCTGCACGCTTTCTTCAGACCGCTGGCCAAAATAAAAACGTCCGCGAAGATAGGCTTCATGCGCGGTCGGATGGAAGCCCAGGGACTTTGCGGAATCCTCCGGAAGCAATTCGCACGCGAGCGCTTTGCCAACCTGGCGTGCCACGTCCGCCTGCATGCCCAGCACGTCGTCCAGGTTGCGGTCGTAGCTCGCCGACCACAAATGCGTTTGATCCTGCGTCTCGATCAATTGTGCCGTGATGCGAACGCGCGGCCCTTCTCGGCGAACGCTGCCTTCCAATACATAGCCTACTTTCAATTCCCGGGCGATCTGATCGACAGATTTTTCCGTTGCTTTATATTGGATTGCCGAGGTGCGAGCAATGACCCCCAGCCGCTTGGGATCCAGCTGGCCGAGATGCGAGATCAGCTCCTCCGTCAGGCCGTCGGCGAAGTACTCCTCGTCCGAATGGCCGCCGAGGTCTTGCAGCGGAAGAACGGCGAGCATCTTCTTGCCATTGGAAGAACCGGCGCGGTTGGGCCTGACGACGGGAGCTATGAAACGGTAACCCAGCCGAGAAAGAGTTTCGATGAACCGCGGATTCTGCGCGGAATCTCCCAGAAGTTCGCGCAGTTTGCTCACCGCAGTGTTCAGGTTGTGTTCGTAGCCGACGTGCGTATCCGGCCAAAGTTTTTCGCGCAGAGCCCGGCGCGTGATCACCTGCCCGGGGCGCTCCAGCAATAGCTCCAGAATTTGGAAGGGTTTTTCTTCCAGCCGGATGCGCATGCCCTGTTTGCGCAATTCGCGGGATTCCAAGTCTACTTCAAACGTTCCGAAACGCACTGCCTGGGGACGGAATGCCAATTCGTTCATAGTCGCGCTTGCCTGCCTCCACTGGATTCCACCCGCGTGCCTGTCCGCAACTGCTGTTCAAACGTGAGACTTGGCCGCAAGTCTTGGTTCCTAAACGGACTGCACGTTGAGAAAGACTTGTCCTATCGCTGATTTATTCCCGGAATCTTTCCGACATCTAAGCCTGCAGGACAATTAGGCATGCGCCGTTACGATTGCCTTAACTTAATGAGGAGCACACTCGCATCATGCCAAAAATGCACGGTTTCCTGCTCGGGCTGGTTTGCCTGGGCCTGTTTTTCATCTCCTCTGCGCACGCGCAGACGAACAGCTACAAGCAGACCAATCTGGTATCGGATACCGCCGGTACGGCAGCAAACATGGACGCCAAGCTGGTGAATCCCTGGGGCATCGCTTTTGTCCCCAACAACCCATTCTGGATTTCCGACAACAACAGCGGGTTTACGACCCTGTACGACCAAACGGGCGCGTTTAACGGTTCGTTTACCATTGCCCCGCCGAACGGCAGTTCGAACCCTGCAACGCCGACAGGAATCGTCGCGCCGCCCAACGGGGCGGGCTTTAACGTGAACGGCCAGGCCGCGCTTTTCATCTTTGACACCGAAGACGGAACAATCTCCGGATGGACGGGCGGTACCTCATCCATTTTGGCGGTGGACAATTCTGCGATTCCTTCAGCTGCCGCCGGCGCCGTCTACAAGGGTCTGGCGCTCGTCAAGAACGCCACTGGAAGCTTTCTACTCGCAACGAATTTCCGGTCGAGCAAGGTCGAAATTTACGATAACACCTTCAAGCAAACGCAAATCCTCGGCCCGGGAGCGTTCAACGATCCGGCTCTGCCGGCAGTCCCAACAGGCTCAGGCTCCCCAGGCTACGCGCCGTTCGGGGTCAAAGTGATTTCGGTGAACAACACCCAGATGGTCGCGGTGACCTACGCCCTGCAGGACACCCCCATGCACGATCCGTTGCACATCGCCGGCACGGGCTTTGTGGACCTCTTCAGCACGGACGGCACTATGGTCCGCCGGATTACGAGCGACTCACATCTGAACGCGCCGTGGGGCGTGGTCATTCCCCCGGCTGGTTTCGGCTCCCTCGCGGGCGATCTCCTCGTCGGAAATTTCGGCGATGGCACGATCAACGCCTACAACTTCGCTACGGGCGCTTTTGTCGATCAAATGAAGGATCAGACCGGCGCCCCCATCACCAATGTTTCTTTGTGGGACATGGTCTTCGGCGGCGGAGGACCTTCTGGCGATCCCAATACGATGTACATTACCGCGGGGCTTGCCAATGAGGCCCACGGCGTCTTCGCGAAAATCACTCCCAACGCAGCGTCCACGCCAACCGGGGATTTCAGCATCAGCGCGATGCCACCAACCACGACCATCAGCGCAGGGCAGTCGGCTACGTTCACAGTCACGGTCGGTGGCCTCAACGGGTTCAATTCCGCCGTGAACCTTTCCTGCTCCGGGCAGCCAATCAACTCCACTTGCAGCTTCTCGTCCGCTTCTGTCACTCCATCCAGTGGTGGGATGACCACTTCCATGTTGACGGTTAGCACTTCGTCCCTTCCTTATTCCGCGCCAAATAAAATGGCCATGAATCACGGCGGGGGGATCTTTGCGATCTTGCTTCCGATTCTTGCCATGGGATTTTTGGGCTTGTGCGTCTCCGGATCCGGCAGTAGCGGAAGCTCGGCGGGGAAAAGGCGGATTCTCAGCCTTACTGGAAGCCTGGCGTTCCTGATCGTTGCGATGTGGCTGTTTACGGCCAGCGGCTGCGGCTACAACGGCGGCGGAATGGGCACCGGAACGCAACGCGGTACAACGACGCTCATGATCACCGGCGCCTCGGGGAGTCTCTCCCACTCAGCCTCGGTTTCGCTCACCGTCCAGTAAATGGAAGAGGGGCCTGCTGCTCGGCCCGCGGGCCCCTCTTACTCTGCTCCACAGCGGCCTGGCGTGAGAATTCGCGCACGATCAGGTGGACGGTGCCAATCCCCTTCGGCCAATAACCCGGCTTTGCTTGGGTCCGATTTTGCTTATCACTTTGTTGCACCAAATCGTAAATCACGAATCGAAGAGGAGAAACACCAATGAAGAATGAGGGGAATCTGTTCACGAAGGGCAGTACACGGCGTTCGTTCTTAAAAAATGGATCGGTTGCGGGCGCAGCGACGGTTGGCGCCGGGCTGATGGCGGGCAAAACCTTTGGATTTGACCGTGAGGATGACAATGACCGCTCCCCCATCACCAGGGGGGATATCGCTATCCTCAAGTTCCTGCAGGCCCTCGAACAGGTGGAAGAAGACCTGTGGAGACAGTACGCGGAACTCGGCGGCACCTTGGACAACGAGTTCACCGGGCTCACCACCGGGAATGTCGCCTATACGCAAGCGCTTCAGCTCCTCGACGGGGATATGCCGCAATACATCCACGACAACACCGACGACGAAATCAGCCACGCCAGGTTTCTCGGCAATTACCTGGAATCCAAGGGCGTGGGCGCCCCCGATCTTTCCGGCTTTAAGGTGCTGCCCAGCAGCACGGCCGACGGCGCACAGCAGATCGGTCGGCTCACCAACCTGACCCAGCTCACGATCGACACCAGTTTCTGGTCGCGGTATCGCAGCATCACCAATCCGGATTTTGATCCCAAGGCAAACTTTGCCCAAGCCGTCCCCAGCTTAAACGTTGGAAAACACACCGCTATCCCCAGAAGCAACGCTGACACGGCCGGAAGCGTCATCAATCCCAACGATCCTACCCAGTCCAGCTTCACCGATCACCTGAAAGCGATCGCTTTCACGGCGGGGTTTCACTTTGCTTTCATCGAGCAAGGTGGCACTAGCCTTTATCCCGCGTTGGCACAGCACGTTACCAACCTTGAAGTCCTTCGCATTCTCTTGAGCATTGGCCCCAGCGAGACTATGCACTTCCAGACCTGGCAGGACAAAGCTGGCAATGCTACGCCCCTCACGGACGTCGATCCTGTGAACAATTCGACGGTGACCTTTTCTACGCTGAGCGCCGCTCAGGGTGAAACGGATCCGGAATCTCTGAATGGAGATACTTTGCAGGCTAATCTGATCATGCCCGAACCAACCCACTTCTTGAACCAGAAGTTTGGCCCGGTGGCCATCATTCGCCCGACCTCGACAGCTCTTGGTGGCGCAGTCGCCTCTGTCCAGTCATTCGTGACCGACGGACTTTTCCTCAATCCCAAGACCAACAAGAACGACACCGGGATCGTGCCCGCGCTCATGGGTCTGGCCGAAGCCGCCGATGATGCCCGCCGCCAGTTCTAGGGGGCAGGGCAGAGCGCACCCACATCTCACCGTTTGATTGTGGCTTCGAAGTACCCGGGGCCCAGGCCTTTTGGCTTGGGCCCTCCTCTTTCCCGTGCCTGCCGGTGTTGCCTCGACCAGAGGCTTCGGAAAACGCTCCTCCCTCCTATCCTTCACTCTGGCCTCATTTTGGCGCAACCATTCGTCGCACCGTTATCATCCAATGCGGTAGAATTGCTAGGCCAGCTTGGGCGTGGACTGCCCGCGAACGGTCACGTACGTTCCGTGGCTTTCTTTTGAGAGAGGGAACCATGAATCTAGCAAATCGTTTATTGATTGGTGTAACGCTGGGGCTTTTCCTTGCCGCAGGCGCGGTGGCGGACACCCTGGAATTGAAAGATGGCCGCATCTTGCAAGGGCGTTACCTCGGCGGCACGCAAGCCGTGGTTCGCTTCGAGATTAACGGAGAAGTCCAAACCTTCAGCACAAATGACGCGGTGGCAATTACGTTTACCGGGCGTTCCGGCAGCCCCCGGTCTTCGGTAGCGCCAGCTGCCACTCCCATGGATTCGGCTGGGGCCGCCTATGCTGCGCCGCCTCCTCCAGTCGGAACCTCTAGCGCAGCTGTGGATTCGGGTGGCTTGGTCAATATACCTGCCGGGCAGTCGCTATTGGTGCGCATGATTGACGGCGTGGATTCTTCGAAAAACAACGTCGGCGACGTGTTTCACGCCAGCCTGGAGACAGATCTTACCGTCAACAACATAGTCGTTGCCCGGAAGGGAACAGATGTATATGGCCGGCTGGCCAATGCCAAGGAAGCAGGGCACATTTCGGGGAGTTCAGAGCTGCAGCTTGAGTTGACTCGCATTGTGATTGACGGCAGGGATTACCCGCTCGTCAGCAGCGACTACACTCTGGAAGGCAAAGGGCGCGGCAAGAACACTGCGGAGAAAGTGGGCGGCGGCGCGGCTCTCGGCGCGATCATCGGCGCCATTGCTGGCGGCGGTAAAGGCGCGGCCATCGGCGCAGGCGTGGGCGCCGGAGCCGGAGGAGCCGTTCAAGTGCTCACGCGAGGGCAACAAGTCAGGGTGCCGAGCGAAACGCTGTTGGAATTCCGCCTGCAACAGCCGGCAAACGTCGCTCCGACAACGAGATAATTTCGCCCTCGGTCACTATTCCCTACGGAGTTTTCGCAGGGCGGGCCTTATCCCGCCCTTAACCTTTCGGCGCGGCCTAGCCCTCCCGGCCGGGCCGTTGTCTGTTTGGAACCACCTGCCCCAAATTCCCTCTTGCTACTCCTACTGTTAGTGACTAAGATACCCCCTCGACTGGAGAGACCATGCCTAAAGAAAAACCTCGGGTCAACATCGGAGAAGTCATCAAGAGTTACCGCAGCCAGCGCGGCTTATCGCAGGGCGACATCGAGCGCCGCACCGGCCTGTTGCGCTGCTACCTCTCGCGCGTGGAGAACGGACACACGGTTCCATCTCTCGAAACTCTCGCCAAGATTGCGGAAGCCATGGATATTTCCCTGGCGGATTTTTTCCCTGGAACGGAAACGCCCCGCGACCGCGAAACGCAGAAAGCCCTTGGCGAGCTTTCGCAGGACGAGATTCGCTTCCTCGCGGAAATCAAGAAGTACAGCAACACGCTTTCCGATGGCGACAAGCGCCTGGTGCTGGCCATGATCCGCAAGATGGCCACCCTGCTGCCTGTTGCCGCAGCAAAGAAGCTCATCGCCCGTCGCCCCACGGCGTAAGCTTTCTCAAATTCCAAATGCAATGAATGGCGCGGTCATCGGTCCGTGCCTTCTCTTTTTTAGCTTGAGGATCTTTAGTTGCCCTGGCCTCGGATGATTCGAATGGCGTCAGGAACAGCAGCATCGCCGCGGCCGCTTCCCGCGGACGTTGCTTCGCGCCCATTCGTATCGTCGCTTTCGAGCGTGCTTTCCCCAGGCGCGAGAAACAAGTTGGTCTCCACCGCGTGCTGCTTGGTATACAAATCGTAGTAGCGGCCGCCAAGTGCGTAAAGCGTCGCGTGCGTGCCGCGCTCAATAATCCGCCCGTCTTCCACGACGAGGATTTGCTCCGCCCGACGAATTGTCGAAAGACGATGCGCGATCACGAACGTCGTCCGGCCGCGCATCAGGTAACGCAGCCCTTCTTGAATGAGCGCCTCCGATTCCGAATCCAGGCTGGAGGTCGCCTCATCGAGAATCAGAATCCGCGGATCGGCGAGAATCGCCCGCGCGATAGACACGCGCTGCTTCTGCCCGCCCGAAAGTTTTACGCCGCGTTCACCAACCACAGTGTCGTATCTATTCTCGAAGGTCTCCGCGAACTCGTCCACTCGCGCGATGCGGCAAGCGGCGAGAATCTCCTCTTCGCTGGCATTGGGCCGGCCAAACGCCACATTCTCTCGAATCGTTCCGTCAAACAGAAACGTCTCCTGCAGAACCACGCCGAGCTGCGTGCGATACGAGCCCAGTTTCACGGTCGAGAGGTCCACGCCGTCAACCAGCACGCGCCCGCTCGAGGGCCCGTAAAACGCCGCGATTAATCCGATGATGGTGGATTTTCCTGCTCCCGAAGGGCCCACAAGCGCGGTGACCGTCCCCGGCTCCGACTGGAAACTGACGTCGTGCAGCACTTCTTTCCGGGAATCGTAGGCAAAGCTGACATTCTCCATCGCCACGCGGCCCTCAATCCGCCCGAGAATCACAGTACGTCCGGGCGCTTCATCTTCCAGCTTTTCATTCAGGATTTCGCGCGTGCGCTCAAGGCCGGTAATCGCTTCCGTAATCTGCGTCCCGATGGCCACAATCTGAAACACCGGCGCAATCAAAAACGCCAGGAACGCGTTATAGGCAAACCACTGCCCGGGCGTCATGGTCCCAGAGAGTATCTTGTGCCCGCCCAGTTCCAGCATCAGCGCGCTGACAATTCCCAACAGCGTGGCGCCTGACAGGCTCATCAAGGAAGTGGCCGTGAGCGTCTTCAAGACGTTATCGAGCAGCCGTTGCACGCCGCCCGCAAATATTTTTTCTTCACGCTCCTCCGCGTGATATCCCTTCACCACGCGCACGCCGCCAAGCGATTCCGTCAGCCGTCCCGTCACTTCAGCCGTAATTTTCGGCCGCGCCCGGAAAATCGGGCGAATCGTCTTGAAGGCCTTGCTGATCCCGAATCCAAACACCAGCAGTATCGAGAACGCCACCAGGGTCATCTCCACGCTCGTATGAATCAGGTACACCAGCGCGATCCCCGCCGTCATCAGCCCGCCGACAAATTCCACTAGCCCAGTGCCGACAAGATTGCGGACTCCTTCGACGTCACTCATGATGCGCGAAACCAGCACTCCGGTTTTGTTCGCATCGTAGAACGCGATGGGCAGCTGCCCGATGTGCGCCTGCACTTGCTTCCGCAGGTCGGTGATCATTTTTTGCGCGGATTTGGAAAGTAACTGCGTCAGGCTGAAGGACGTAAGCCCCTGCACAATCGTCGCGCCGAGAACCCCGAGAACGATGGGCGTCAAAAGGCCGACCTGCTTGTGCAGGATGACGTTATCAATAAAATATTTCGTCGAAGCCGGCAGAACCAACCCGGAAACGCGATTGATGGCCATAAGCAGCAAGCCCACAGCGAGCAGGCCGCGCCGTGGCTTAATCAGCGCCCAGACGTCGGGAAGGTTCTTCCACGCGTTTTTGCGCTTCTCATTTTTCGCCGGCAGTTTGCTGTCCTTCTCGATGGCCATGATTTGCGGGATGAATTATACCCTCGGCATTGGATGCCAGAGGCGAGAATACAGCTATATTTCGCAAGCACCTCGGAAAATGACGATCTTTTCAGTCGCCAGCGGTTCCGGTGCGCGGAACGCGCGCGGCAGGGCGATCCAGGTTCAGCACGCTGGAGATGAATTCACTGACGGTAATGCCCAGGTGGCCCCAAAGTCGCCGCTTCAGGCTGGAGTAATCCTGCGTCCCGCTGAATAGATCGCCCATCAATTGACGGAACACCGGGCTACGCCGCATGAACTGCACCATGCGCGTCGTAACGGCGCTCCCCAAGAACGATCCGCGGTAAAAGCGCCTCACAATGCGTGCGGCAAATTCCAGTTCCGTGGAAAACGCGGCTTTCACCCACGCCGGATATTTCTCCGGGCAACCCTCCGCCAGCGACCGTCCCAGCAATTCGCCGGAACGCATCGCGTAGAAAAGCCCTTCGCCCGTCAGCGGATCCACCCAGGCAGCTGCGTCGCCGATCAACGCCCAGTTCTTTCCAACGACGTTGCGCTGCAAAAGCGTCCGTTCCTGCGGAGAAGGAAGAACGTGGCTGTAAAACTTCGCGCCCTCCGTCGAAATCTCCTGCTTCTCCACAAACGCTTGCAAATGGTTCCGCAATTCCGCGCTGGTGTGCGAAGCCATGCTGCCGCAAATCCCCACGGACAGATGATCGCAGCGCGGGAATGACCAGATATAGCCCTCGAAATGCGGCAAAAATTTAATAGTGATCGCATCCGCCGTCTGTGGTACGAAATATCCTTGCGTCATCTCCAGCTCGTCGCGCTGCAGCGCCCGTGTTTCGGGCAGAAGATGGTTGCGCGCCCCCGCGGCCACTACCAGAAAATCCGCTTCGCGCCAATCGCCCTCGACGCAGTAGCGCGGCTTGGTCGCCGCCGTGTCCACGCTCGTTACGTGCGAACGCTGCACGTTGCAGCCCGCGTCTCGCGCGCGATCCAGCAGCATGCCGTTCAGCACCGTGCGCGAATAGATCACGATCGGATGCGGCATTTCCAGCGTGGCGCGTTGTTCGTCGCTGCTGATCAGGTCCACGGAATGAACCAGCTTCTTGGGATAGGGACTATCAAGCAGAAAAGGGAAGCACTGGATCGCTTTGTGCGTGAGCCCGCCGCCGCACGGCTTTTCCCACGCCAGATGTTCGTCAAATAGGGCCACTTTGTGCCCCGCGCGAGCGAGCTGTTCACCGCACATTGCGCCGGACGGTCCCCCGCCGACGATTGCTATCTCCGCCATGTTTGTGTCTCGCTGCGAGCCTTGGATTCCGTCCCCGGCGCGGAATTCCGGCTAGTGGGTCCCTTAGGTGATGGGGAAAATCACCAGGCAAAAACCAGCCAAAAGTATAGCACCGAATAGAGCGGTCGCTGTCACCGAACCGGTCTCATTACGCACTATGTCCATGCCCTTTCGCTGTATAAGATTGAACAGTGCCATGTACACCGAGAGCAGCCCCATCAGGATCTCTCCGCTGTGCAGGAACAGGACTCCGGCCATCAGCGCGCCCCAGCAGATCAACCGCAACGACAACCCGGCAGCCAGCCGCTGCCACCCCCTACCAGGCTGCGGCGCACCCAGCAGAAATTCTTCCGCGATGTGATATGGCAATAAAACGATCAGCAAGAGAGGAAAACGCGCCCATTTCGCTGCCGTGAGCCAGGCCTCGTAGAACGACAAATCGAACCACGCGGTTACCAACAAGTGCAGGACTAGCGCGGCGAATGCTGCCGCGGCTAAGGCGCGTACCGGAGCGCTCAGCGTTGTGCGCAAAGACTTCCAATGCGCCAACACCAGCGCGACCCCTAGAAGCCACAGAAAGCTTGCAAGATAATCTCCCTGAAAAATTCCGATCACTTTCAGCGGATTCCAGAATCGCAGGAGCAGCACGATCAAAATCGAACCTGCGGCGAATTCCAGGAAAACTCGTCCCAGAGAGACTTCGACGCCGCTTGCAATGCCTTCCTTCGGTGGCTTCTGGCCCACTGCTTCGCGAAGAAAAGGCCCCGCAATCAGGAGTATTCCCACGTATCCAACCAGCGCGCCGGCGAGCGGACGGTGAGAAGGCAGGGTACGGGAGGGAACCGTTCCGAATATTTGCGCGGCCCAATCCTGCGCCGCGCGCATCCCCGTACTCGCAAAGAGAATTCCCACGTGTGTGGCGCCCGGAATTTCTACGTACTTCGACGTGCCATCCTTGCTGAAAGCCACCAGGTCGGCCGCATTCCCGCGCATGGATTCCAGTTCGAGTCCGCCCATCATCACCAGCGAATGAGCGGGCAAAGGCGGCGGATCGCTGAATAAGAGCTTTTCCGGCGTTACCCCATGTGCGGCGCGCATCGGCGCTGGCGAAATGGCAATCACTCCTGCAACTCGCACGCGCGACGCAATGCGAATGGCCGCGGCCGCGCCCATAGAATGCCCAGCAAGAATGGTGCGCTCCGGCGAGATCGCACCGCGCGCCAAAAGTTCGCGGACTAGCGACTCCCCGCACTGCTCCACCCGCGCTGGAGAAAACGGCCCCGGCGTGCGCCCGTGTCCTGGGAAATCTGGAACGTAGACGCGCAACCCCGCCGCCGCAAAGCCGCGCGCCATATACGACATGATCTTTTTGTTGGCAGAGATTCCATGGAAAAGCACCACCGAGCCCTGCGTGCCCCCCGTAGGACTCTCCACCACCGCGGTTTCCATCCGGCAGCCATTCGCATCAATTAAATACGTTCGCTCCCGATAGGGCGTCGGAATCGCCAGCCAGAAACCCAAGGCGCAGAAGAGAATTGCTGCCAAGGCGCGGAGCGCTTTGCGCGACTTCATCGCCCGGCGCGGGCCCACGGGCGCCGCGCCTCCTGCGCGTGATAAACTATCTTTTTAATTGGCGTCATCTGATTTTCCCCGCGCCTCCATGGAGATCCTTTGAACTCTGCCATCCTCACTCTTGAGGAAACGATTCTGCGGTTTGGCCGCGAGAAACGCAACGGCCGCCGCGTCGTTTTTACCAACGGCTGCTTCGACCTGCTGCATCCTGGTCATATCCGCAGCCTGGAGCTGGCGCGTGAACTGGGTGACGCGCTCATCGTTGGACTGAACAGCGATGCCAGCGTGCGGCAGCTCAAGGGCGAAGGCCGTCCCGTCATCCCCGAACGTGAGCGCGCCGAAATTCTCTCTGCCTTGGAAAGTGTGGATGCCGTCGTGATTTTCGATGACCTCACTCCCCGCGAAGTCATTTCGCGCCTGCTCCCCGACGTCCTGGTAAAAGGCGGCGATTGGTCTGGCGACCAGATCGTGGGCCGCGAGGAAGTGGAAGCCGCCGGCGGGCGTGTCGTTTCCGTCCCCGTGGTGCCCGGCTATTCGACCAGCGCCATGCTGAAGAAAATTCGTGATGGGGCGCGCGCCTCTCGCGCGGAATCCTGACCGCAATCGCATGATACTTCCTGCCGTCCGCGAAAGATTGGAGGCCTTGCTCCGCCATGCAGCGGTGGAGGGCGCGCTCGCGTCACTGCGTGCGGGCGCAAGCCGCGTCTCGGTCAGCGGGCTCCACGATGTCGGCAAAGCTTTGCTCGCGGCCTACCTGACGCGCGAGCTGCGTCGCCCCGCTTTTTTTGTCACCGATTCGAATCGCCGCGCCGAGTCGCTCGCCGAAACCCTGCGTTTCTTCAGCTCCATCTTGCCAGGTGCCACTGGCGGAGTCGCGACTCTCCCAGCATTCGACACCCTGCCCTGGGAATCGCAGAGCCCGCACGCCGACATTCTCGAGCGCCGCGCCGCCACGCTCTTCCGCCTCGCCGACGGCCAAATCTCTCTCGTGATAGCTCCCGTAGCCGCCGCTCTCTGGCGCTACCAGGATCCCGCCGCCTATCTTTACCTCGCAAAAACTCTGGCCAAGGATACCGAGATTCCCTATGCCGAGCTTGTCACTCATCTCGGCTCGGTGGGGTACACACGGACCGAAATGGTCGAACTCCCCGGCCAATTCGCCGTACGCGGCGGCATCATTGACGTGTTCTCTCCAGAAGCTCCGCGTCCCGTCCGCCTCGAACTTCTCGGCGACACCGTGGAATCCGTCCGCGAATTTGACCCGCGCACCCAGCGCTCCATCTCGCCGGTCGTTCGAACCACTCTTCTCCCGCTCACCGAATGGTCCGTCCAGGATCCCGGGAAAAATGATGGGGACGACGCAGCAGCATGGGAAACGCCTTCCTTCTTCGGGCCGGCCACCGAGCCCGGGTCAAGCGCCCTCTTCGAACTCGCAGAAAGCTCCCTGAAGTCCATCGTCTTCCTGGACGAGCCGCAAACCCTGCGCGAAGTTGCGACAAAATATTTGGCCGCAGCGACCGAAAAGTACGAGCGCCACGGCCACGCCAACTCCCCCGCCGCCTCTCACTACTTTTTGTCCGAACAGGAATTCGCCGCCGCTCTCGAAAAATCTTCCCAAATCCACATTGAACAGCTCGCCCTTGAAATCGGCTCGCCTCACCAATTCGAACTCTCCTCCCGTCCCAGCGCGCGCTTCCATGGCGACGTCTTGTCCTGCATGACTGCCGTGAAGTCACAACTCGCTTCGGGCGGCACCGTTTTTCTCACCGCTGCCAGCACCGGTGAAATCGAGCGCTTCGCCGATATTTGCCGCGAATACGAAGTCCCTTACGTTCTCGGCGAATCCGAAGACGCCGCTGCCGGATTCACCGCCGAAGGCGCGCAAGAATCCGCCGCCATGCTGCTGATCCGCGCCCCCTTCGCCGAAGGCGTCACCTTCCCCGACGTCAAACTCACGCTCTTCGGCCACGCCGATCTTTTCGATGTCACTCCCACCGTCGAGCGCCCCAGCCGCAAAATTCGCACTTCCGGCTTCTTCAGTGATTTCGCCGAGTTGAAGCCCGGCGATTACGTCGTGCACGTGGACCACGGCATCGGCCAATTCGAGGGGCTCCGCCAAATCGAATCCGACGGCCACCGTGGCGAATTCATGCTCTTGAAATACGCCGACGATGCGCGTCTCTACGTTCCTCTCGAGCGCATGGACCTCGTCCAAAGTTACCGCGTGCTCGAAGGCACTCATCCGCCATTGGACAAACTCGGAGGCACCGCCTGGAACTCCCGCAAAACGCGCGCCCGCAAGTCCGTCGAGGACATGGCCGACCAACTCCTCGCGCTTTACGCACAGCGCAAGGCCGCCCCGGGATTCGCATTTTCGCCCGACGGCAATTTCCAGCGTGAATTTGAAGACGCTTTCGAATTCGAGGAAACCACCGACCAGATCACCGCCATCAGCGACATCAAGCGCGATATGGAGCGCCCCGAGCCCATGGATCGCCTGCTCTGCGGCGACGTCGGTTACGGCAAGACGGAAGTCGCCATGCGCGCCGCTTTCAAAGCCGTCATTGACAACAAGCAAGTCGCCGTCCTCGCGCCTACCACTGTGCTCACCTTCCAGCATTTCGAAACCTTCAAGCAACGATTCGCCGCTTTTCCGGCGCGCATCGAGATGCTCAGCCGCTTCCGCAGTCCCGCCGAGCAGAAAAAAATCCTCGTGGATTTGGAAGCCGGAAAAGTAGATGTCGTCATCGGCACGCACCGCCTGCTTTCGAAAGACGTAAAGTTCGCCGACCTCGGCCTCTTAGTCGTGGACGAAGAGCAGCGCTTCGGCGTAGCCCACAAAGAACGCCTGAAGGAACTGCGCAAAAACGTTGACGCGCTGGCCCTTTCCGCCACACCCATTCCGCGCACGCTGCACATGTCCCTCGTCGGCCTTCGCGATATGTCCCTCATCGAAACGCCGCCACGCGATCGTCTCGCCATTCAAACCGTCGTCGCTCCGTTCCAGGAAGATCTCGTCCAGCGCGCCATCGAAACGGAATTATCGCGCGAAGGCCAGGTTTTCTTCATCCACAATCGCGTCGAATCGATTTATTCCCTCGGCGCCATGGTGGCCAAGCTGGTGCCGAAAGCGCGCGTCGTTGTAGCGCATGGCCAGATGGGCGAAAAAGAGCTCGAAAGCGTAATGCTCAAATTCATTCGCGACGAAGCCGACGTCCTTGTCGCCACCACCATCGTCGAAAATGGCTTAGACATCCCGCGCGCCAACACCATCCTGATCAATCGCGCCGACCGCCTGGGACTCGCCGAGCTCTACCAATTGCGCGGACGCGTGGGCCGTTCGAGCCATCGGGCCTATGCCTACCTGCTCGTCCCGCCCGAGACGGTGCTCTCGGACATCGCCCGCAAGCGCCTCTCCGCCATGAAAGAGTTCAGCGAACTCGGAGCCGGCTTCCGCATCGCCGCGCTCGACCTCGAACTCCGCGGCGCCGGCAACATGCTCGGCCGCCAGCAGCATGGCCACATAGAAGCCATCGGTTTCGACATGTACTGTCAAATGTTGGAGCGGGCTGTATCCAAGCTCAAGGGCGAGGAGGTCGCGCCCGAGCTGCGCACCACACTCAGCCTGGGCTTCGACGTTCGAATCCCCCAGGATTACATCCCCAGTGAAAACCTCCGCCTCCGCACCTACAAGAAAATCTCCTCCATCGCCACCGAAGAAGAGAAGCAGGAAGTCCGCAAGGAGCTGGAAGACCGTTTCGGCGCTCCGCCGTCTTCCGTGGAAAACCTTTTGGAGTACGCCGTACTCAAATCCATCTGCGAGCGCCTGCGCATCTCCGCCGTCGAACGCCAGGGCAGCCGTATCGCCGTGCGCTTCCATCCCGAGACCACCCTGGACCCGGCAAAGCTGGTGTCCGTGGTACGCTCAAGGGCTGGTATTAAGCTTGATCCCAGCGGCGTGCTCTGGCTGGAAACCAAGCGGGGCGAATCCGTCCCCGCCGCGCTCAGAAACGTATTGCTCGGCCTTCAGGGGCAGGGCTAAAATTCAGAAGTGAGGAATGAATGCGAAATCTGGTTGTTATTGCGATTCTCTGCGCTGCGCTGCCGCTTGGGGCGCAAGATAAGCCTCAGGATACCCCTCCGAAGCAGACCGGCGCGCCCACTCTCGAAAAGCCCGGAATGGCTCCTGCTACCACTGACACGCCCGCGCCTGCGCCGGTGAAGAAGCCCGCCGCCCCTCCTGCTACCACCGAAGGAAAAACCGTCGAGGAGATCATCGCCCGCGTTAATAACGAGATCATTACGCACTCCGAATTTGAAAAGGCCCGCCAGACCGCCGCGGAAGACGCCAAGGAAGAGTGCCAGGGCCGCTGCAACCCGGAGCAGCTCCAAATCGCTATCGAGGACCGCCAGAAGAACACCCTCCGCGACCTCATTGACCAATCCCTTTTAGTGCAACGCGCCAAGGACATGGGCGTCAGCGTCGAGCCGCAGCTCATCAAAAAGCTCGATCAGATCCGCATCCAGAACAAACTGGCCAGCATGGAAGAACTGGAAAAGGCCGTGACCTCCCAGGGGATGAACTGGGAAGACTTTAAGAACAACATTCGAAATACGCTCCTGACGCAACAAGTGATCAGCAGCGAGGTCGGCTCCCACATCAACGTCAGCGATGATGAAGTTTCGAAGTACTACGAAGCGCACAAAGCCGAATTCATGCGTCCCGAACAGGTAGCCCTCCGCGAAATCGTCGTCAGCACGGAAGGGAAGAAGCCCGAAGATCTTCCCGACCTCAAGAAAAAAGCAGAGACCGCGCTCAAGCGCGTCAAGGACGGCGAAGACTTTGGCGAAATCGCCAAGCGCTTTTCCGACAGCAGCACGAAGGAACAGGGCGGTTTTCTTGGCGTCTATAAACGCGGCGAACTTTCCAAAGAGCTTGAAGACACCGTTTTCAAAATGAAGAAGAATGAGCTGACCGATATCCTGGAAACGAAGCAGGGCTATCTCATCCTTCAGGTCCTCGAACACTATGACGAGGGCGAACAGGCGCTCCCCAAAGTCAAAAATGAAATCATGGACAAACTCTATGGGGGGCGCATGGAGCCGGCCATGCGCAACTATTTGAAGACTCTCCGCGAACAGAGCTACGTCATCATCAAGCCCGGATATCAGGACGCCGCTGGCGGCGCCGGAAACTCCGAAATCCAGGAAGTCAGCGCCACTCCGGAAGCCACCAAGCAGTCGAAAAAAGCCCATAAGAAATACCTGTTGTTTGGCAAGCGTCCCGGAGGGCAGACGGGCACATGAAGACGCCGTTCGTTACCGATCTCGGCTCCGAACAGAACATCACTACCTTCTTTCTCGTTCATGAAAAAGAGATTCGAAACACCCGTGAGGGCAAAGCGTATTTGCGCCTGGAACTCGGCGATCGCAGCGGCACCATCGAAGCGCGCATGTGGGATCAGTTTGACGCCGTGGTGAAGGACATCAATCGCGACGATTTTGTAAAAGTTCAGGCGCGCGTCGAGATTTACCGCAACAAGCCCCAGCTCTCCTTGCAAAATCTGCGCCTTGCGAAACCCGAGGAAATCGATCTCGCCGACTTTCTCCCGCACACCAAGGAAGACGTCGGCAAGCTCTACGAGCAGTTGTTCGAATACGCTGGCTCGATTACAAATCCCTGGCTCAAGAAGTTGACCACGGGCATCCTTGGTGATCCAAGAATCGCCGTGCGTTTCAAACGTGCCCCCGCCGCAAAAGTTATGCACCACGCCTATCTCGGCGGCTTGCTCGAGCATGTCATCAGCTTGTGCGGGCTCGCCAAGCAAATCGCTTCCCACTATCCGGAGCTGGATCTCGATCTGCTCCTCACCGCCGCGATTCTCCACGACGTTGGCAAGCTCGACGAACTCTGCTACGAACGCGCCGTCAACTACACCGTCGAAGGCCAGCTCCTCGGCCACATCATGATGGAATTCGAATCCGTCTCCAAAGCCATGGACACTATCGATGGTTTCCCCGCCAACTTGAAGACCGTCGTCCAGCACATGCTCATCAGCCATCACGGCCAGTACGAATTCGGTTCCCCCAAACTCCCCATGATCCGCGAAGCCCTCGCCTTCCACTATCTCGACGACCTCGATTCGAAACTCGCCGCCGCCCGCGCCGCCCTCGCCCTCGATTCCGGCGAACCCGAATGGTCCGCCTACAGCGGCGCACTCGGTCGCAAATTCCTCCGCCTCGACCAATTCTTGAAGTCCACTAGTGCCAAAGCGGGAGAAAACGTGCCCAACCCAAAGCTGTTTCCGTGATGATGAAACTCGAGAAAGCGAAGCAAAGAGTCGCCTAACAACTGCCAACCTCGAACACGTCGTCATCGCTGTCCGTGACTTGGCAGTCGCGACGACTTCCTATGAACGCCTGGGCTTTACAGTGACGCCAGGGGGCAGTCATCCTTCCGGAGGAACCACCGGCAACGGTTTCTTTTTCTCCAAGGGCACCTATCTAGAACTGCTAACGTTCTATGATCGCGAAAAGGTTGCGGATTTGGCCAGTGTAGGTGATGGTGAGAACTCTGGAGGAAACAACGCGCACTTTCGAAGGGCTTGGATTTTCAGTTAGTAAGCAAATCCAGGCACCACGATTTGGAACTGTCGTCCAAGAGGTGTCTCCGGCAAGCCCGTTTTAGACAGCGCCTCCGCCAAATCGCGGCCAGCGCACACTTTCTCCTCGTCCGGGACGAGTCGAGCGAACGGTTCACCGTTCTTTACAAGTACAAATGTCACGTTTTGGTAGTGAACGCGGTTCACGCAGTCGGCGAAATTGCGCGCGGCTTCGGTTACCGTCATGCTCGTTTTCTTCATAATCTTATTATCAGGTTATTTGATTTGTCAGGAATGTCTAGCAAGCCAAAGACCGCACCCTTTGAAATACCAAACCCCAAAGGGTGCGGCACCGGCTGGTTGCCGTCTAGAAAACAGCTGACCCTTTGGTCAGGTCCAAATAACAAATGAAGCTGTCACAGTTACTTGGTCTAGACCGGAGGGATCCCAATGAAGGTCCGATACGGGCTCAAATGGCTTCAGGGTTTGATGAGAAAGGCCGCGCGCCCTTGTCTTCCTGCTGTTTTCGCAAGCGCGTCCCTCTTGCTCTGTATGGTTCCTGTATGTGTATTCGCTCAGCAGCAAGCTGCCGAGCGCGGGATTAATAACCGTTCACTCCCGGATGCACCCCTAACCCATTCAGACCCGCAGAATTCGGCTGAGCAGACACCCCCTCCGGAGGGGTCAGCCAGCGTCGCAGGCACAGTGCTGGACGTAAGCGGGGCCGCCGTTCCCGGCGCAAACGTCAGCTTGGTCCATGGAGACGGAACGGAATTGCTTACCAAGGTGTCCGAGGCCAACGGCGAATTTAATTTTACAAAGATTCCTGCCGGTTCCTACCTCGTGACCGTCAACGCCTATGGTTTTGCGCCCTTTGCATCCGCGGAGTTCACCGTCGCGGTGCGGCAGGCTTATGAGGTTCCTGACGTCTCACTGTCTATTGCGCCGGCAAACATGGAGGTGACCGTCCGCCCCACTGATCTGATCGCCGCTGAGCAGATCAGGGCGGAAGAGAAGCAACGTCTGGTCGGCGTGATCCCAAACTTCTATACCAGCTACATTCGTGATGCCGCCCCGATCACTTGGAAACAGAAATTCTCGCTGGCCGCCCGGAGCGCTTTCGATCCCGTTGTCTACATCGGCGTCGGTTTCGGTGCCGGCATCGAACAGGCGACCAACGCCTATCCCGCGTACGGGCAAGGTGCCGCGGGATATCGCAAACGTTATGCTGCAACGTTTGCCGACGGACGCATCAGTGACTTCTTAACGAATGCGCTCTTCCCCGCGCTCCTGCATCAGGATCCGCGCTACTACTACCAGGGCTCCGGCTCCTTTAAGTCCCGCCTCATGCATGCGGTCAGCTCTGTATTTGTCACACGCAGCGATAGTGGGCGGACTGTGCCAAACTCTTCTTATTTGCTGGGCGACCTGTGCTCAGGTGCACTGTCCAATCTCTATTATCCCCAAGCGAATCGGGGAGCGAACCTGGTCTTCGGCAATGCCGCCGTTGGCCTCGCCGGGCGAGTGGGCATGAATTTATTCCGTGAATTCCTCTCGAAGCGCTTGACGACCAACGTACCGGGCGATAGAAGACTTTGAACACTCGGGAATTGGAGGTAGCCTAGCGCCGGCGAACGATTCCGCCACCCACCTTCGTGAATGGGATTGAACACAAATGACCGTATCAGCGCCTACTTCGAACTTCGGCCGACATCTGTTTGGAGTGGCCGCTTTGGCCTTTGGCCTCGGCACGCTGGCCTGGCATGACTACAACGGCTCACCTCCACTGCGTTACGTTGTCTACGCCGCATCCGCTGCCCTGATCTTCGGCGGCGCTGCGATGCAGTTCCGTGGGACCGTGAAAACGGGCGCGGTCGTGCTTGGTGCGGCTTATCTTGTCTTCACCCTACTATGCGTGCCGGGAATCGTCACCGCACCGCGGATCTACAATAGCTGGGGCAACTTCTTCGAGCAGTTCTCTCTCCTGACCGGAGCGGCGATCGTTTCTGCGCGCCTGTCATCGGCATGGTCGCCGGAAACGCTGAATCGGATCGGCCGCATTCTTTTGGGCATCTGCACCGCTTCCTTTACCCTCGAACAAGCGTTTTATCTTGCCCCTACCGCCAGTCTTGTTCCCAGGTGGGTCCCGCCAAATCAGATGTTTTGGGCGGTAGCCACGACTGTTTTCTTCGCACTCGCGGCCGTGGCTCTTCTTACCAATCGAATGGCGCTTCTCGCCGTTCGCCTGCTGACATTAATGCTCGTGCTCTTTGGGCTACTCGTGTGGGTTCCGTTGGTTCTTTCGGATCCTCACAATCACACGAATTGGAGCGAAAACGCCGAAACCTTCGCGATTGCCGGAGCCGCATGGATTCTCGCTGATCTCCTCGGCGAGTCTCGGCTGAATGACCATCGCCCCCAATGACGTGAGGTGTGCCGGCTCACGTGAGGTATTCCGCTCAAGACTATATCCGCCGGATGGATCGCTCATTCTACGCTGCGGGAGAAGAGCGTAACGCGATGTTACGCCCAGCCGTCAGTATTGCAAGAGAGTCCCTAGGAGGAAAGAAACCATGAAACCACACTCAGTCCTAAGAATCGGCTTGGTCTCCTTAATGCTAGTGGGCGCCTTCATCGCTGGGCAACACTACTCGCGCACCGCCGCTGCTCAAAGCACCCAGAAGTGGGAATACCAGATTGTCGGTTGCGGCGTCGGCTGCTCCGGCCAAATTGCCCAGATCAACAAGCTGGGCGACGAAGGTTGGGAGGTAGTTACGCTGAACGCGAGCAATCGAATTCTTCTCAAACGGGCCAAATAGGATTACGAGGGCTCTTCACAATCCTGACAGGCTTTCTTGGCTGCCCTCTTTTGGTCCCAGACGAAACCATGACAGCCAAATGCAAGTCGTCCAAACTGCGCCAGGTCCTGAATAGGTTGACAGTCCCGCGGATCGGGAACAGACTTTCAATGTCGGGACATTCCCAACTCTGCCCCAACTTGGGTTAACTCGCGTATGCGCTTCAAAAGGGGCAGTACTATGAACAAGAAAATGGCCCGGATAATTTCTCTGCTGTGCCTCTGTCTTTTCCCCATTCGTGCGCTAGCGCAATGCACGGACCAGCTGTGTAAAAATCTGGAAATCATCGCCACCGCTGCTAAATTTGACTTTAGGGAATATAGACAGAATCAAACGGCAGGTCCTGACATCTCAACCAATGATGCGAGAGTCGCCTGTCAAATGAGCGCCTGGGCGAATAATGTTCCGATGTATATGTGCTACGCGCAGGTAGCGTCCGCGAACGCCGAGAGCTGGTATGCCACCATACTCCGCGCCCTACAACTTCTGGAGCCCGCTTGGCGCTTCCAAATCCGATCGCCCGATGGCGACCATTTTGTGGACGCTGGACCCGAGGGTTGCGAGATTCCTCCCAATCGGGGGCCGTATATCGGGGAATGCCCGCTGCACGTGCAAGCGGTAAAGCAAAAGGACGGAACGGTCAGGCTGCATTACTGGATGAACTCACTCTCTTCGCCCTATTTGTTTCCGCGTCCGCCTGACCCTGCTCCAAAAACCGTCCCCCATCCGGCAACGCCTTGATTTCTTGCACAACCTCAAGAAGGCGTTTGCGGCACGCAGCACTTCCTTTCCGTTACCTCTCGGTGGCGAGTTTGCATTGCGCTTGGGGTCTCTTTCTCTCCACACTCTGTCATCCGCGCAGTTTGCGTCGCGGACGATTCCGCGGGACCGACCGTAGCGGAGGGATCCGCTTTGTTCCATGTAGGGGCGCGATACATCGTGCCCTCTCTTCGCTTTTCCAATTTCGAATTTCTAGTTTCTAGTTTTCCTCCTGCCCAGTTTCCCGTCCCCGATTTCCCGGTTTTGGATAAGTGCCGACCCGTCGTTGCGAATCGTGGTTACTCTTGAGCACGTGTGTTGCCCCTACGTATTGGCAGACTACCGGCCGTAGTGTCAAATAGTCTTTCTTTTTGAACTTAAACGAATCGCAAATCATCACTCCGCGCCGCATGGGGACTGAATGGTCAATCCAATGTTGTTTCCCTTTGGGTGGCCCGTCCCTGCGGGTTTTGCAGGCGTGGAGTCTTTCTCTTTTCCCTTTTCTAATTTCTATTTTCTAGTTGTGCGGGAAAGTCGAGGACGAGGAGGGTAATGTCGTCCTCTTGCGCGCGGGTGGTGTTGTGGCCGGAAAAACCCGCGATCTTGTCGAGCAGGGCGTTTGCGAAACGAGCGGCAGGTATACCGAGCTGCGTTTCCAGGAATTGTTTGCAGCGTGCCTTGCCGAATTCTTCTTGTGCGGCGTTCTTGGCTTCGAAGAGCCCGTCCGTATAGAGCAGACAGCGATCTCCGGGACGAACGCGGATTTCCACGGAAGAGTAAGCGGCTTCGGGAAACATTCCCAGCATCAGGCCGTTCTTTTCAATCTCCCGGACGTTACCAGCGCCGCGGGATGCCAGCATGAGCGGAGGGTGGCCAGCAGCGGAGTAATGAAGCAAGCTCTTCTCCAAATCCACGAAGAGATAAGCGGCGGTGACGAAGTGTTCTTCGAACTTGCCGCAGAGCGCGTCGTTCAAGCCGCTGAGAACGCGTGCGGGGTCCTGGGCGTGAGCTGCCTGGCTCGCGAAAGCGACCTTGAGCATGGAGGCGATCAGCGCCGCGGGCACGCCATGTCCAGTGACATCGGCGACCAGAATTCCCACGCGCTTTTCGTCTACCCAAAGGAAATCATAGAAATCGCCCGCAACGGCGCTCATGGGAACGTAGCGCGCAGTGATTTCGAGTCCTGCTAGGGTGGGGACGACTTGCGGAAGCGTCGAGGACTGAATCCGGCGCGCGATTTCCAACTCTTTGCCGATGGCGATGAGCCGTTCTTCGTTCGCGAATGTTCGGTACGCGGAGACGTATCCGAGGGACCCCACGAAAACCAGGAAACCAAGAAACTCGACATTGTGCCCGCTCAGGATCTTAATCTTAAGGCCCAGGAGATTTGCGTGCACCACGAACAGCATCCAAACGAGAGAGCCGGCGAAAAACACGCGGAATTCTTGGCTTAAGCGTTGCCGTGGGCCCGCGCGCCATGGATTGGCGGCTAGGATTAGTGCCGTGGCTGCGAGTGTGCCGAGTACTACGAAGTTATTCGCGAAGAAGAGCTTAGCCAAACGGACTCCAAGCGCGGCGGCGAGGATTCCGTAGATCGCGAAGACCGTTTGCGCCGCCAGAACCCAGCGGAGAAAGCCTCTAACGTGTTCGTCGGCGAGTTGGTAAAGGAAGAGGCCGAGGGGAAGAATGATGGTGCACGTGATGCCCCAATTGACGTAATCCCAAAACGTTTGCGACGCTTCGAAGAGCGCGCGGAACAATGGGAGAGTAATTAACAATCTGACAGCGTAAAGAACGCACAACAAACTAAAGTAAATCAGCGTCAGGTCGCGTGTCCTGCGTCGAAAACAGAAAAGAGCAATTGCCGCGACAGCGGCAGACAGAATAGCGACGGCGGCCGCAATCGTCGCGAGTTCCCAGCGCAGGTCCGAGCGCGAAAAGGATGCCACCGCTTGAGCCAGGAGAAGCGCGCTTGTGTTCGACGCGTCGGTCATGTGGGATTGAATTGTATCCAAGTCAGCTTACAACGGATGCCAGCCGGTGGATCGCCCTTAACTTTCTCGCACTGTTCTGGGTGAGCTTCGATAAGAGCGAAGGCCGCCCGGAACCGTCTCTGCTTTTAAAAGATGCGCCACCCGCCAAGGAAAAAGTAGCTGCGCTGGAATCTTCTGAGGTGTATACAGTGTATGTTCGTGGGGAAGTATGTTCGTGGGAACCAAGAGGAAAATTCAGGACTAGGAGATTAGCGTGAAGAAATTCCTATGCCTTGTTTCGTGCTTTGTCCCTGTGACCTTGTTTGCACAAACCCCGTTCGACGGAACTTGGAAGACCAACATGGCGCAGTCCAAGCTGTCGCAAAAGCCCGTCGTATATTCGCTAACGAATGGGATGTACGAGTGCGAAAGTTGCGTCCCCAAAATCGAAGTAAAGGCCGACGGCCAGGATCAGCCTGTCACTGGCCAGACGGATGACACGATCGCGGTGCAGGTTGTCGACGCGAATACCATTCACCTCACCGGCAAAAAAGCCGGCAAGGCAACGTTCGAGGCGACCAGAACCGCATCGCAGGATGGAAAGATGCTGACCGCTTCGCGCACAGACTATCCCGTCGACGGTAGCCAGCCCGTCAAGGTGGAAGTCAAGTGGACGCGAGTTTCCAAGGGACCTGCGGGCTCGAATGCCACCTCCGGTTCTTGGCGGATCGAAAGCCTCAATGTAGACCCCGCCGGGCTCACCAGCACCTGGAAGAGTGTCGGCGATGGGCTAAGCCTCTCCACACCGACAGGCTTTGGCTGGGAGGCCAAATTCGATGGCAAAGACTGCCCAGTGAAAGGCACTTATGCGAATGAGACTGTGTCTCTGAAGTCGCTGGGGGACCACTCCATTGAGGTGACTTACAAGCGCGACGGCAAAATCGAGAATGTAGATAAGGTTACGGTCTCGCCCGATGGAAAGAAAAAGACCACCATCGTGGACAATAAGCCGACAGGAAGAATCTCGACGTATACTGACGAAAAGCAATAGCGACAGTCGATTGCGAAGCCCGAGTCTAAGTGGAGCATAAAGCGGATTATCGGAATCTGGTCCACTACCGGGAACGTAGCGCAGTTCGGCTCGTCATCAAGGGTGACACGCCGCCGGCGCTGGACGCCACAGCCTCATCCCATCTGTAGCTCAGGCCTTCAGGCCTGAGGAATCTCTCTGCGCTTTCCGGCTTCACATTTCTAGTCTCTGATTTCTAGTTTCGATTTCCTTCCGTGGGCCACTCGGAGCCGTCTCAGCCTTTTAAGGATGCGCCACCCGCCTGACGTGCTACGGGGTACTCCGCCTGTGAGTGTTACGGTGTCATTCAACAGTTCGAGGATGAGCTCGGACTGAGGTAGCAATTCTTGTTAGTGTTGGATACCCCGCAGACAGCAACCTCTTTCTATCGTTAATGTTCAGACTTTGTGAATTCGCTTCGATTTTGATGTGTGTTCAAAAGGCGTTGATTTTGGGCAGAACCTCGCTCAGGCCAAGGAAAAAAGCGGCTTTGTCGTCCGCAGTGCCGTCAAAGACCAATGCTACACCGTCTTTCAGAAGAGCATAACCGCACCAACTCTCGAGGTGGCCATGCAGCCCACTCGTCGCAAACTGTTATGGATCGAAGAAGAGCATTTTTGGGGCTGGAGCTGCTCCGAATGCGCATGGCTGTTCAGACCCTTAGGGCCGCTCGTTGGCGAATCAATTGACGATATGAAGGTGCACTACGAAAAGCAGCGCGACAACGAGTTCACATCGCATGTATGTGCCGAGCACCCCAGAGCCACAAAGAATCTCCACTAGCCCAATCGCTCGCTGGGTAAATGCTGGGAAACTGGGGGAAACTGGGGACAGGAAACTGGGGTGGGGTCTTTCTCTTGTCCCTTTTCTAATTTCTATTTTCAATTTAGCCGCTAGCTTGGCGGGCGAACACTAGGTGAGCAGCGAGTGGCCTTCGCCGCCACGTGGCATCGACTTTCCGTTGTAGGCATTTGCTGGAAGCTGCATTGAAGTGGAGCACCGACGGATCGTTCCTACCGCGGAGTGCCCAGAGTCAAGATCCGCAAAGCGAGTGCTCCCACAGCTACCGCCAACAAAAACGCGGCGGGTCCGATGCCTTTGACGTCACCTACGCGCAGATGGGACACACTCGCGCCCACAAAATAGACGACCAGGCCGATGCCCGCCGCCACTCCGATGGATGGCCACCAGATCCCGAGAACCAGTCCCAATGCCCCGGCAAGCTCAGCTGCGGCCAGAAGCGAAAGGTACTTCAACGGCACGCCTACGACTTCGCAGATCACGTGCACGATTTGCGGATCGCGGCGTATCTTGCCAACGCCGGAAAACGCCACGATCGCCGCGAAGAGGATGGTAACGATCAGATATGCCATATTCACTTGAAGCCCCCGCAACGCGGAAAATCATACGGCAGAATAGCCCACGAAAACAGGCCTCCTCGCAAGTTTTGAGCGGGTGGCACATCTCCAACAGGCTGAGACGGCTCCGGGCAGGCTACCCTTTGCGAGTTTGTTTTGTTCAAAGGATGGGCAATTCTATGCTTCGCTTTGACCAGCCGCCGCCGATGAGGCTGTGACGCCCAACGCTGGCGGCCTACCACTCTTGATGACGGGCCGCATCGCCCTAAGATTCCAGCCAGTGGCCCAGTTTCCCATACGCTAAAATCATCGGGCGTTAGCGGCGAGAAGGACACATAGGCATTTTTTCCATGGCGAGCCATTTTTTCGAGGTGGCAACATGGACGTAACCAAGAACCGAGGAATTCACCCAAGGAGAACAGAATTCTTATGGCCCTTCTTGACTCCATTGTAAGTGCGAATTTTAGAAGTGAAAACGCTGGCCGGGTGGTCGTTTTCCCCGGGGATCGCCGTCATCGCGGCTACCTTGTCAAGTCTCCGGCCGAGGAACTAAAAATCAAATCCTTTCTGAAAATGTTCTATGGCGCTCATTTTTCAATCCTCTTTCTGGGTTATTTATTGGGCTTTGAATGGTCGAGGCAAATCTACCGTGCATTAGGCAGGCCAGAGGCGCACATGTTTAGAGCTATGTGCATTTCTGTTGGGGGATTCCTTCTGGTCGCGGGAGTCCCCTATTTTCTGCTTTGGAGGTCCTACAAGAAGGCCTTCGTAAGTTTCGTTTCGCCCGAAGATGAGGTTTTGGTATCGGGGGGCCGTGCCCCCCGCCCACGCATTTTTGTTTTTATTGCTGCTGCTGGGGTGATCCTCTTGGGTTTGGGCCTGTTATTGGTATTTGCTGTTAGCCACAAGCCATAATGTCACCGTACGGCTGTGGCTCCGCCTTAATTCCGAAAAACGCCCTTGGGTGCCGCAACCCTGCGGTTTTCAGCGTGTGGTTTTTGATTTTGCTTCTTCCTCCGCGCTCACATTCCCACCTGCCCCCGTATCCTTTCCCGTGTTTGCCAATCTCCAGCCCCGAACCGATCTCCCATCCGTACTCACCGCCACGCCTCCATTTTCGCCTTTTTGATTCATCCCCTTTGTTTTCAAACTCTTCCTCACTCTTTTGCGCAATGGACGACACCTATCTCTTTTTCTTTCAATCGTTTCCACACTCTTTCCATCATGAGGGGGGTGTACCATACGTCCGAAAACCTAAACCATCACTTTAACTTTTCCTCTTCATCCCACGTGGCGGCCATTCACCAAAAAAATCCCGCCCTTTTTTTCAGTTACTTACAAATTGCCCATTTTCTATCCCCTTTGTTTTGACATTTATGCATGGAATGGGGGGTGTAGGGGGTTCCCAATGAAATCCCTAAAGGAAAACTTTAACTATCTCGGCATCTCTCGCGAAACAATCGGCTTGCCGCGTCGGCTGCCCACCAGCCAGCATGTAGTGAGGACACCAGTGGACACGGACTACAGCACACACACCCACGGAACGCGGATCACGCCCCGTCTTGCTACACGGCCAGCACGCGCCTACACTGAACCTATGATTCCGGCGAGCTTCCAAATGCGCGACCGGCGGAAGGTCATCCCGCACAACCCCGCCCCGGGCCCCAGCAAGGTCATCCCGTTCGGCCGCTACGGCGGAGGTGAATGGACAGGGCATCCCATCGGTCTGGTGATAGCGCTTGGCTTTCTTTTGATGGGGCTGGTAGGAATCCCGCAATTCCGGTGGTTCTTCGTTGGCGCGCTTGTACTAGGTAGTCTCTGGGGGTTTTTACTCTGGCTGTATCATCGATAGACCAATGATTCCCGCATCCTTCCAAATTCGCGACTTGACGATCCGCCCCGCCGCGGTGCTTGCACCCATGGCCGGCGTGACGGACACGATTTTCCGCCGCGTCATTCGCGGCCTCGGCGGTTGCGGCCTGCTGATGACGGAGTTCACCAGCTCCGAAGGCATTACGCGCAGCGCGAAGAAGACGCTGCGCTATCTCTACTTCCAGGAAGACGAGCGCCCCATCACCGCGCAGCTCTTCGGCGCAAGCCCCGCCGTCATGGCCGAAGCTGCAAAGATGGTCGAAGATCTCGGCTACGACGCCGTGGACATCAATCTTGGCTGCCCCGCCAAAAAAGTCGTCAAGTGCGGCGGCTCCGGACTGCTGCGCGATCTCCCGCTGCTCGAAGACATTTTCAAAGCCGTGCGCGCCGCCGTCAAAATTCCTCTGACCATCAAACTGCGCGCCGGCTGGGACGAAAACTCCATCGTCGCCGTGGACGTCGCCAAGCTGGCCGAATCCATCGGCGTCGAAGCCGTCGCTATCCACCCGCGCACGCGCGCGCAGGGCTACGCCGGCGCCGCCGACTGGACCATCATCGCCGCGGTCAAGCAAGCTGTGAAAATTCCAGTCATCGGCAACGGTGACATCAACCGCCCCGAAGACGCCGCGCGCATGCATCAAGAAACGGGCTGCGACGCCGTCATGATCGGCCGCGCTGCCGCCACCAATCCCTGGATTTTTTCCCAGATGCGGCAGTACGCCGAAACCGGCCGCTACGACGCCCCCACCGAAGCCCAGCGCTTTCGTTTACTCATAGACTACTATAGGCAAATTAATGCCGCCCACCTGCCCGATGGTGTAGGCAAAATGAAGCAGTTCGCGTGCTGGTTTACTCATGGCGTGGGGAACGGCAGCGAGCTTCGTCGAATTGTGCATGCGGCGCAAACGCCCGCGGAAGTTCTCGATAGCGTGGAGTGTTTTTTCGCCGACCGTCTTACGGACGCCGCAAAAGAAGTCCGTCTAACGGTCGCGGAAAACGAGGACCGCGGTGCGGTGAGCGCCCAGAATGTTGAAGGTTTTGCGAGCACACGGGGGGACGACGGCCAGATTGCGATTGCCCAGCACGCCGGAAATGGTGACGGCTCAGTCGTCGCCAGAAATGAGGACCCAGCCCATGGTCCCTCCGAGCAGCACCTCGCTTGCGAGTCAACGCGCGGAACGTAGGATCGCCGTCCGCCTGCCGCTGCGCGTGCGCGGTCGCGATAAGCGCGGCGTCATCTTCGAAGAAGAAACATCCAGCGAAAATCTTTGCCGCAGCGGCGCCGCCTTCGTCACCCGTTTTGACGTCGCCATCGGCTCCAACCTCGAAATCAGCATTCCGTTTTCCCACTATGCCTCGCGCCGCAACGAAGCCGACTTCGAAACTCACGGCCGCGTAGTCCACGTCCGCGATGCGCAATCCGACGGCGAGCGCATGGTTGGCGTCCAATTCACCGGCCCCCGCTTCCAACGCGTCTTCCGCTCCGAATCCGCCGCCTGACGCTCTGTAGTGGCGGGTCTTTAGACCCGTGCTTTTTTTCTTCTTACTTTCCCAAATACGTCGCAATAAACCAGCTGTTCCCCCACGCATCCTTCACGCCCGCCGAGCGGTCTCCATACGGCTTGTTTTGCGGCTCCTCCACCGACGTCGCTCCGGCCCGCATCGCCCGCGCATACGCGGCATCCGTATCCGGCATGTACACATGCAGGTGGCACGGCATCGGTTGAAATTCTCCGTACGCCTCAGCAATCTCCAGCGTGGCGTTGCCGATTCGAATCGTGCCGTGCAGCACCGCGCCCTCGGGCGATTTGACAATGCCCAGCGACTCCGCCGCGAACGCCGCTTCCATAAACGGAGCGAACTTATGCGCCTCGCGAAGATGCAGGTACGGCTGCACCGAAGGAATGCCCTCCGGCCCCGGCGTCCAACCAGCCTTCGCGATGTACCAGTGATTGCCGAACTGATCCTTCACCGACCCCCAGCGGTCGCCCCAAGGCTGGTCCGCCACGGCAGCGAGCGACGTCGCACCGGCCCGCAACGCGCGTTCGAACGTGGCGTCCGCATTGTCCACATAAAGGTGGACCGCTGCAGGCGCGGCCGGATACTCCGCGTTTCCGTCGCTCACCTCGATCGCGCCGTTGCCGATAGCAATTTCCGCGTGCATGATCGATCCGTCCGGCGCCGGCATCCGCATCCGTTCCGTCGCATGGAACGCGGCCTTCAAAAATTCGATGAACCGCGCCGCAGGCCGCACGACGAAGTATGGCGTGATCGCCGTTAATCCCGGCCGCTGATACGGAGCCGCTTTGCCCTTCGCCGCTCCCGTTCCTTCGCTCATGGTCGTTCTCCTTCGCGAATCGGATTGTACCGCCGCCCGTCGCGGAAAGCATTGCTTAGATTGCGGGTTGCTGCGCCGGTCTTGCTGTTGGACGAGCGCGCTCGGAAGCGAATTTCCAGCTCCTTGCCTGGGCAATGCAAATGGTATGAAGAATCAAAAATAGCGGCACGAGGAATGTCGGAACCAAGCTCAATGGCAACACTGTCATCGGCAGCATGGAAGGGTCGTGCGGACGGAGCAATTGAGCGGTCGTCCCAAGAGTCACGGCCGTGACCAAGTCCGTAATGCCAAGCACTTGCCAAAAAATAAAAGCATTGCGCTGCGCAGGAGTGACAAGCTTCCAGGCGACAAACCCAGCGGTGATGCCGATGGCCATGTCTCCATATCCTGCCGGCCACGCAAAGATTGCCGGAAGGAGGCCACGAGCCTCCAGCAGGACGAAGGTGAATCCGATAAATCTCCAGGCCTGCGCGGAAGTCAAAATCGCAGGGTCCAAAGAAAGCGTGAACTGCCGAAAGTTCTCCGACGCTGCAAACCACAGCGAGAAGATAACAAGCGGCGTCGCCGAAGCGATCGCCACCGCGACTCCAACGCGATTCGAAGCATTCTGGAACAAATGCAGGGCCGAAGCAGACAACGCCAAAATAAACCACACCATGATCAACCCGGTGATGAATTTTCCATAGTTCTTCATTGCGGTCCTCCTTGAGTGGTGACTAAGCGAGTCACCTGATGCGTGAGTTGCAGAAGGTTATTCCAAGCCCGCTTCCCCAATTGACTGTGCAGGCGTGATTGAACGTTCTCCCAGACCGGCAGGACGCGCGTGAGTTGCTTCTCTCCGCCGCGAGCCAGGCGAAGCAATCGCTCTCGCCGGTCTTCGCCGCGGCGCTCCGCGATCCAGCCCTCTCTGCGCATGATGGCGAGTGTTCGCGTCAGGCTAGTGGTGTCCATCGCCAGCATTCCGCCGAGTTGCCGCTGAGAGACCTCGCCTGCCTGCGAAAGCACTTGCAATATGGTGAGCTGGCCGGCCCGCAGCCCAAGCGGACGCAGTGCTTCCTCGTAGAGCTGAGCCAGCGCCCGAGAAGTACGGCGGAAGTTGGCGCACATGCACGGCAATTCGGGTAAGAACAGTTCGCTCATGCACGAATAGATGCATATACATCTATATCGGTTGTGCGGAATTTATTTCGATGCGCGGGGATTGCTCAGTTGGAAGGGGGCGAAATCGTATGGCGGTCGCAAACTAGCCTGTGATTGAATTTTTCCACGCTGGAAGGGCCCGCGGCCGGGACATTCGCTGGGAAGGGGCCTGCTCCTGCTAGGCCGTTCGCTTGGATTCAGCGCCCACCACTGCCAAGCGCAATTCCGATGTCATCCGAGACTTTTACGAGCATAGACCCATCTGCAGGGAGAAGTTGCGCCTTCTTGAGGATTTCGCAAGCAGTTAAAAAATATGGAAGGGCGCTCTCTCTGCATCCCTCGGTTGTCGAACACTGCACGGCCAGTTCGTTGGCGATTGGCAGAATCTTGCGCCGGCTATCTTCGACACTTACCTCGGGGTGGTCATGGCTTTTCAGACCCTCGCCGAGCAGGTTGAGATCATACGTGAATCCTCCCGCGGTGTAAGAAAATTGCTCCTCCGTCTGCGCCTTGGAAAGTTTGTCCAATTCCACTCGGAGGTCGCGGATCAAAGGTGGAACAGGACCCTTTCGTTCTTCCGCGGGCAAGTTCAGGCGGGTGGAGGCTTCAAACGCAAGTTGGATCAAATTGTCAGGGGCTCCCACCTTCCTCAAGTCCTCCTGGAGGCTAAACGCGCAACGTGCCGCCAGGAAGCTCGTTTGCGTCCACAACACCTCGATCAGTCGCATGTTTAGCCCTATCCTATAAAAGGCTTGCGACTGGGACTTCTTTTCCAATGCTTGAGGTCCGGTCGTGACTGGAGTCGAATTGGGGGCAGTGGGGGCCGAAGACGCATCCGGCATGCTCGTTGTTGAGTTTCCCGGGCTTTTGCTCTGCGGGATTCCGGGAGGGTTGTGGAGCAGGGCAATCACATCGGAATAGTTGTGTTTTACCGCGATGGAGAGTGCCGTGTCCTTGTCCCGATCCTGCGCGCTGACATCCGCTCCTTTCTCCAGCAAGGCGCGCACGGTATCCGTCTGGCCCTGACGGGCTGCTTCGATCAGCGCAGTCCTTCCCATGTCATCCTTGGCATTCACATCCGCACCCTTTTCGAGCAGCACGCGGACGGTATCCGTGTCGCCACCGTACGCTGTATGAATCAACGCTGTATCGTCATACTTGTTCTTGGCATTCACATCCGCACCCTTCTCCAGCAAGGCGCGCACCGTATCCGTACGGCGCGAAAAGGCAGCCCAGAACAATGGTGTCCATCCCTCGTCGTCCCTTGCATTTACATCCGCACCCTTCTCCAATAAGGTGAGCGCGGTATCCGTATAGCCCTCTAACGCTGCCTCCATCAACGCAGTCCTTCCGGTGATGCCCTTGGCATCCACGTCCGCACCCTTCTCCAGCAAGGCGCGCACAGTATTCGTATGGCCCCTCACCGCGGCGCGCATCAAAGCGGTGTTCCCATAGCTGCCCTTGGCGTTCACGCCCGCGCCTTCCTTGAGGAGGCTCTGCACGTCGGCGGTATCCCCAGCCTCGGCCGCTTCCAGCAGCTTCCTATTGAGGCGCTGACTGTCTGAGGCAGCTGGCAAGGCCGGCTGCGGTTGCGGTGACGGAGCTGAAGTGGGACCAGCGGCCGGCGGGGACGCAGCCGGCACGCTCGTGGTTGTGTTTCTCGAGGGCTTGCTCTGCTTTACTCCGGGAGTGCTCTTGAGCAGAGCAACAATGCTGGGATATTTGTATTTTTCCGCCAACCGGAGGGCCGTTTCTCCATCCGTATCCAGCGCATTCACATCGGCCCCTTTCTCCAGCAAAGCACGCACGACATCCAGGTGGCCCATATCGGCTGCGTTCATCAACGCCGTCCTTCCGTCCTTGTACTTTGCATTTACGTCCGCACCCTTCTGCAGCAAGGCACGCACGATATTTATGTGGCCCAAATCGGCTGCGCTCATGAGCGCGGTCCATCCACCCTTACCCTTTGCATTCGCATCCCCACCCTTTTCCAGCAAGGCGAGCGCGGCATCGGTATGGCCGGAAAAGGCTGCCCAGAACAGCGGCGTCCAACCGTCGTTGTCGCTGGCATTCGCATCCGCGCCCTTGTCCAGCAAGGCGCTCACGGTATCGATGGGGCCCAAATCGGCTGCGATCATCAACGCCGTCTTTCCGTCCTTATCCTTCGCATTTACATCCACACCCTGCCCGAGTACCTTCCGCACTTCCGCAGGATTCCTTGCCTTGACGGCGTTGAATAGCGTTGTATTGAGGTCCTGGCAGTACGTGGATACGGCGAAACACAGGATCACCGCGAGCGTCCGGCGCCGTTTTTTCATGACGACCTTCCGGGCGCCTTCGCGGCGTCTGGGCTCTGCTTCATGCGAGCTGGTTCCCCGGGGAGTGCGACTAGGCGCAGCATATTGGCGTACGAAAATGAGGAGATTCGCTTCACTCAATAAGAGTGACATTAACTCTGAAAAGCAAGGTCATCAATGTCGAAAAATGAGTTGAATGAGTACAGCCGAGAAATGGCATTCAGATGAATTAAGGTTGCAGCTGTAAGTTCACGCGCTAGGTTGCCGCGCGGTTTGCCAGTTCCCGCGCCGCAAGACCAAACATCAGCCGAGAAATTCCGGTCATGAGCAGATTTACGCCTACCAGTGTTCCGATCGCCCACACCGAACTCGACGGCCAGTGGGACCAGATCAGGCCGCCCAGCAACAACGTGATCAGAGCATTCACCAGGAGCCAGCCTGAGCCCCTTTCGCCACGCATCCGGAAATACGCGATGACTTCGAACACCCCTTCCGCCAGGATAATCACCCCCAAGAACAGTGTCAGCGTTCCCAGCGCCAGCAACGGGTGCGTCAAAAAGTAAACTCCGCCAAAGGTGTACACAATTCCGATCAGCACCTGCCAGAGTACACGTCCCGCTCCGCCTCCGCTGAACGCCGCGATCAAGTGCGCTACGCCGCCAAAGATGAGCAGCCAGCCGACCAGGATCGCTATCGCCAAGCCCGCCACTCCCGGCTCAATAATTGCCATCATGCCCAGAAGGATGAATACCACTGCCATGCCGATAAGCCAGCCACTCGCTCTCTTGATGATCGTACCCGTTCCATGCAATCCCTCGGTTGGATTTGCAGTCGCCATCAGACACCTCCACTCGCGCTTGTCTCTCGGAATCTGCCGCTCGCAAAACGGAACACTGCGGTTTAAGGGACCTCGGGCGGAAACGCGTTCATTCTACTCTCAAAATTCCTGGTCCCACCACACAATCATTTCCTAATGAGCCGCGCGTTAGCACTCCTCGCGGGAGTTTGGTAGCAGTCAGCGCCTCAGCAACGGATTGACCGGACAAAGGAAACCACAATCGACTTAACTCATGCGGAGAGCTCGGTTCGAAGCTCGAAGGAAATTAGAGGTAAGCGACGCAGGGTGTCGTACGCAGACTGCTTGGAAGTGGCGCGCCCGGAGAGACTCGAACTCCCGACCCTCTGGTTCGAAGCCAGATGCTCTATCCAGCTGAGCTACGGGCGCATGAACAAGATTCTACACCACTCAGCTTTGCTTCCAACATCCCCGTTTTTGCAGAATCTTTGCACAATAGGAAGCGGTCACTTGCCCGGTCAGCGCGTCAATCAGGCATAGGCATTGGCTCTAAGGCTTGATTGGTGCCTCGCGGTGATTCATCAACTTCCTTGAAGACTGCAAAACACGGACCTATATTTGTTGCATGCTGCCACGCGGCTTGCTTCCGGTCGTCCCTTTGCTTCTGGCTTGCCTTCCGTGTGCGTTCGGACAGTTGCCAAAGAGACTGGAGAAATGCCTACCCTATCCCACATTGGCTCAGGAAATCCGGGAGCTGCAACCAATGCCGGCTCAGGTCAGAGTGCGTGTGACGCGCGTGGAATTTGATCTGAATGACGGCATTCCAGCGGATGCTCAAGACGAGATTTCGGCGGACCTGCGGAGCCGCGTGTTCGAGCCGGATGCGGACAGTGCCTACCTGGAGGATTTGGCCAACGAGATCGCAGAAGTTGGCGTGCGGGGAGCGCTCCAAGATCGCGGTTATTTCAAAGCTACTTCTACAGCAAAACTAACAACACTGCAGACCGAAGGAGCAAACATCAGCGTTGCCGTGGCCATCCGTGCCACACTGGGACTTCAGTACCGGATGGGAGACCTTCGAATCGAGAGCGCAGATAGCGGCGAGCCGCTCGCGATATCGCCCGAAGTCTTGCGCGGCCTCATTCCACTTCAAAAAGGTGAGCTGTTCAACGTCGAAAGAATCCGAGCCGGTTTGCGGAATCTCGCGCTCGCCTACGGGCGAGAGGGTTACGTGGATATGACTCCAGAACCGGAAACTGAGATTGATAACGACCGCAGGACTATCGACTTGACGCTCAGGATCGATCAACAGGCGCAATACCGAGTAGGAGGTATTGAATTGCTGGGAGTAAATACTGTGGCACGACAGAAATTGATGGAATCGCTTCCTAAACCCGGAGAGGTTTTTAACAGGAACACGCTGGACGAATTCTTCAAGGTAAACCGGGCGATCTTGCCCCCAGATGTTTCAAGAGACGATGTAACTGTCGAGCGTGACATCAAGATGAGAACAGTTCGAGTTTGGTTTGACTTGCGTGTGTGTCCACCGCAATCCAATTGATGCAAATGGATTCAGGCAAACTGGCTTCGGCTTCTGATTCGCTCAACTTATCGCCAAACATGCGCCTAAACTTAGTTGAATCATCTGCTCAGCTCCTGATTTGTCGGATCACCAGACGAGTGAATTTTGGAGCCAGAACTGATTCTTCCTTCGTGGCGATAGTGCCAAGGCTGCGTTTTAGCGCGTACCAACCTTGCCAGCGAGGCATGGACGACAGCACGCGCTGAATTACTCGCTGGCGTCGCACCGGGTCGCTGACAACGTCAACCTGGTGCCCGTGAAGCAGGGCCCTCGGAGAGCGAGCTATTTCCAGCACGATGGTGTATTGTGACGCCGGAGCTGCAGAGGTCCGAAGCCACCGCAGGAGCTATGATGGCGATGCACTGAAGCGAACCAATGAGAAAAGAACTCTCAGAAAAAGAGACGTGGGAATGGATCGCAGCAGAGACTAATGCGCACGGTCTACGGCAAGGCGCGCTCCACATTTTCAAGGATAGCGATATCGGCAGGCTCGCCAAGAAGCTGCTCGAACCGGCTGAACGGGTGTTAAAGGAAATGAACGACCGGCAACGGGGCTACCTTGTCCGCGACTTGCGTGCCAGGCTAGGAAGCATCGCCACTCTCGCGGATCTGCGTTCGGCACGATCTTCCCGAAAGCGGTAACGCAACATTTCACGCGAACAGTAGCGTTGTCGCCGCCGCGCTCTGCGCAACTTTACGCTCGCCAGCCAGGTCCATCGCTCGGACGTAGTGTTGCATTCTGGCCCAGCCGATTGTTCAAAAGGGTACAGATTTCCTGAGGAGAGTTTGGTATAGCTAAGTCATATTCGGGCGCTTCCAGCGCGGCGCGCGTTCCCTCAGAACGGCGCTGGGCTTTGGAAGTGAAAGCGGGCTGGTCTCGACGATCAGTCCGCTGCCCGGTAGTTGTCGTCAACTCACCATGAGACGGCCTGCCTGCTGCGCTCTGTCCCGCAGCTTGCTCGAACGCGAAATCAACCCGTCCCGAGTATATCCCTGCAGGCAATACCCGGCGCCTCTGGGCGCCCAGGACGTAAAGAATTGAGCACAATCCGTCTCTCTGGTACTAACTGTCCATCGTTATGCGCGCTTCCGCCTGCCAAGATCATTGAGGATGCATTTGGCTGCGGTGGGATGCTGTAACGGAAGAAAGCAGCGGCTAGGCGAGTCGAATAAGGTAGAGAGCTGCCATTCCAGTCCCATCCTTCCTGGTTGTTTCTGCGGAATTTTTGGCGGGGGGCACTATCATGAGCTTTTTGACTAGGGCCACGCTGGCAGCTTTCTTTGTGTTCGCAGTGGGTTCCACCACGCGCGCGCAAGCGCAGGGACCGGCTCCGGCCGCGTCGCAGGTCAGCGATTTATCCTTACTTCGCGAGCAAGCCGCGGCGGGAGACGCGCAGGCACAATTCGCTCTTGGGAATCGCTATTTTCTTGGGGTTGGTGTTGCGCAGGACTATACGCAAGCTCTAATTTGGACCCGCCCTTCTGCCGATAAAGGCTTTGCTCCGGCACAGAATCAGCTTGGCGTTATGTACGAGCATGGCTTCGCGGTGGTGCGCGATTACAAACGCGCCGCAAACTACTACCGCTTGGCCGCGAAACAGGGCTACGCGCTTGCGGAGTACAATCTCGCGGGCCTGTTCGAGGGGGGGAACGGCGCGAAGCATGATTATCGGCAAGCTTTCGATTGGTACCTCAAGGCCGCGGATCAGAATCTTGCGGTTGCCGAGAAGCAAGTGGGCTACTTTTACCAAGGCGGATTTGGAGTCAAGCGTGACTATGTCCAAGCCCAGGCTTGGTATCTCCGCGCCGCCGGCCACGGCAATTCCGACGCGGAAAACCAGCTCGGCTACATGGCCGAGCAAGGATGGGGTCAGCCGCAGAATTACGCCGAGGCTTTTTCCTGGTATTACAAAGCCGCGAAACATGGCAATGACACCGCCCAGGAAAACATCGGCTACAATTTCCAAAACGGCGTCGGCGTGAATAGGGACTACGCCAGAGCCATGTCCTGGTTCTACAAAGCGGCTGGGCAGGGCAACAGCGACGCGGAAAATCAGCTCGGGTGGATGTATCAGTACGGGCAAGGCGTGGAACCTGACGATGCTAAGGCCTTGGCGTGGTACCGCTTGTCTGCCGATCAGGGCAATCGACACGGCATCAACAATCTCGATTCTTTCACCGACGAGCTGAAGGAACGCGGCTCGGGGGTATTCGAATCCGCCAGCGCCACCGTAACCGATGCTGCTATCGCGAAGGCCCAGCGCTGGGCGAACATCCGGGATCTTCGCCGCCGCATTAACACCTTGGAGGCCGACGCCAACCAGCAAGACAGTCTAGCTGACCAACTCGAACATACCGGCAAGGGCAGCAGCGGTGGCGTCACCAAGGTTATCAATGCGCTTGGCAGCGTTGGCGCCGTCAAGTTCCGCATCGAGGCAGAAAAGTATCGCGCGGAAGCCGCTCGCCTGCGCGAAGAACTCGCTGGGATTGAGAATCAGAATCAATTCTCTGCCGACGATTCCGCCCCCTGACATTCTCCACGGGCGGATGGCAGTTTCCGGTTCCGCGTTCATCAGGAATCAGGGCGGTGTTTGGGGTTTCCTCTGCCGCAGTATTCCGTACGTCCCGCGCTATACAGTTCGCAATCAGACAGTATAATTCCGGAATGGCACTGCCCGCCCTTGCCAAGAAACTATTTCGAATGCTGGCCAGAGTCATTCCGCAATGCGGAATGGTTTCGCAGGCGGTGGCTTTCAATATGTTTTTGGCGTTCTTCGCGGTCTTGCTGACGGCGCTGAGTCTTGTGAAGAGTTCCTTGGAAGGGGAAGGCGGTCAGGAGCTCGCCGTGCGGATTTCGGCGATTCTACCGCCCGGTAGCTGGCAACTCCTTTCCGCATATGTGTTGCGCCAGGAGGTGAACGCCTGGTATCTCGCGCTGATCGGCTGGATTGGAACGCTGCTCGTGGGCTCGCAGGTGATGAAACTCATCATCAAAGGCCTCGAGTTGATTTATGGTGACCGCGGCACACATTCGTTTATCGGGCGGCAGCTTCGTGGTTTGCTTTTGTTTTCGGTGACGATTGTGGCGTGGCTGGTGGTCGTGGCCTTGAGTGTGTTTGGGCGGCCAATACGCCGTTGGATCACTCCCGGATTTGACGAGTCGCTGCTGATTCGCGGTCTCTGGTATGTCATTCTTCCGGTTTTGGGGATGATCCTGGCGATGGTCGTCCTGGCCTTGATTTATCGCCTCGCGCGCCCGGGCACAACGACCTGGCGCTCCGCTCTGCCTGGCGCGGCCGCGGCCACGATTCTTTGGTGGGGCGTCAATTTGCTCTTTGCAATGTACGTCCGGAGGATGAATTACGGACTGGTATTCGGCGGACTGGCCGCGGCTATCGGCTTGATGGCTTGGATGGAGCTTTCTACTATGATCGTCTTTCTTGGTGCGGCATGGAACGCAGAAAACGCTGCAGTGTCCCGGGGAATTTCGCCGTTGCCACCAGACCATCCCCAAATGTCGTAATTGAAACGAACAGAATATTGTCCTGTTGATTGGACGAGTGGGGCAGGCATGCAAATGAATTGGGACGGCCGCTTCGATCCCACTCTGTTTAGCTACTCTTTTTCGCTCGCTTCGTTGGCGCGACCGCTGACGATCTCGTCGTATGCGGCGCGGCGTGTCAGGCCGCGTTCCTTGGCGGCCAGCTTCAGGGCTTCTTTGCGGTCGAGCTTGGCCTGGCGGATGAGTTCTTCGACGCGGTCGGCGAGGCTTTGCGTTGAATTGGCGTGCGTGCGTGCGTCGGCGGGAGCTTCTGGCCCGATCAACAAAGTGATTTCGCCGCGGGCGGGGCGTTCGTCGAGGGAAGTGGAGAGTTCGGAGAGTTTGCCGCGGCGAAATTCTTCGTGCAGCTTTGTGACTTCGCGCGCTATACAGGCGCTGCGGTTGCCAAGCACCTCGCGCGCGTCCGCGACGCACTCCGCGACGCGATGCGGTGCTTCGTAGAGAATGATGGTGCGGTCTTCTATTCGCAGGCGCTCGAGGGCGCGGCGGCGTTCGCCGCTGCGCGCCGGAAGAAAACCGACGAAGAGGAATTCTTCGTTTGGCAATCCGGAGGCGGAAAGGGAAGCCAGCAGCGCGGAAGGGCCTGGGATCGGCACCACCGCGATGTGGTGGCGCAGACAAAGCGTGACAAGACGATGGCCGGGGTCAGAAACCAGCGGCATCCCGGCATCGCTTACTAGCGCGATTTTCGCGCCTTGCTCGAGCGACACGACCAGTTCCGGCGCGCGCGTAAGTTCGTTGTGTTCGTGGTAGCTGACCAGGGGTTTATGAATGTCGTAGTGCGAGAGAAGTTTTTGGGTGTGTCGGGTATCTTCGCAGGCGATCTGATCCACTTCTTTGAGGATACGCAATGCGCGAAGCGTGATGTCTTCGAGGTTGCCAATGGGCGTCCCGACAAGATACAGGCATGCGCCCGTTAGCGAATTCGGGGCATCCGCCGATTTCGTGGAAGGGGCTTTCGCGCTCATGCCGACGAGTCTAGCATGCGTTCCGAGAGCATTGCGCGTGCATGCTATACTTCACTTTTTAAATGCGATGTCGGAGGAGCGTCTTTGCCACTGTACGAATACAAGTGCCTGAAGTGTGGCCGGCTCACGGAAAAAATCGAGAGCGTCTCCGGGCCGCACTTGAAGAAATGCCCGCACTGCGGCGGGAAAGTGGAAGCGGTGATCACCGCGCCTGCGATCCAGTTTAAGGGAGCGGGCTGGTACGTCACCGATTACGGCGGGAAAAAGCCGAGCGGCGGGGACGGAGAAAAAACAGACAAGGCTGCGGGCGACACGAAAGAAACGGCGGGGAAAGAGAAGGAAAGTTCGAGCAAAGAAAAAGACAACGCCAAGAAGGAATCGCCGTCGAAGGAATCGAAGGAGAAAAAGCCCGCGGCAAAAAAATAATCGAGCCGAAAAACAGCCGCGCCGGAAAACGCAGCTTGCATTATAGCTTTAGCGCTTTGAGGTAGTCGCGAAAAGCCGCGCCGAATTGTGGATTTTGCAAGGCGATCTCGACGGTGGCTTTCAAGAAGCCGAGCTTGTCACCGGCGTCATACGAGATGCCTTCGTAGATGTAAGCCCAAAGGCCTTGTTCCTTCGCGAGAATGCGCAGGGCATCGGTGAGTTGAATTTCATTTCCCGCGCCGGGCTTGGTGCGTTCGAGGCAATCGAAAATCGAGGGCGGCAAGACGTAGCGTCCGGTGATGCCAAGATTCGAAGGAGCGTTCTCGGGTTTCGGTTTTTCCACGAGGTCGCGAATGCGCAGCAAGCGTTCTCCGAATGGCGGCTGCGGCGCGGGCTCGGCATTCACGATGCCGTAGAGATGCGTCTTGTCCTTGGGGACTTCTTCCACGGCGATGGCGCCGACGCCGGTGGCTTCGTACACGCTGATCAGTTGTTTAGTCGCGGGATTCGGGCCGGGGATCAGGACGTCACCAAGCAAAACCGCGAACGGTTCGTCGCCGACGAGATCCCGCGCGACGAGCACGGCGTGGCCCAGGCCGAGCGGTTCCTTCTGGCGCGTGTAGCTGACCTGCACCATGTTGCTGATCTTTCGAACCAGCTCGGCTTGGTCTTTTTTGCCGTGCTCTTCGAGGAAGCGCTCGAGCGCGGGAGCGGAATCGAAATGATCTTCGATGGAATTCTTGCCTTTGCCGGTGACGATGATGATGTGCTCAATGCCGGAGGCCACGCACTCTTCGGCGACATATTGAATCTGAGGCTTATCCACTACGGTGAGCATTTCCTTTGGCTGCGCTTTGGTAGCGGGAAGAAAACGCGTGCCAAGTCCGGCGGCGGGGAGGACGGCCTTGCGAACTTTATTGCGCGGGAACGCGGCGCGAACAACCGGCTGAGAAGCGGAATCAGGGGACGAGTTGTTGGTCATAGGCTCCGGATTTCACGAGTGTTCAATGAACCGAAGCTATTCTTCGACGCGGCTGGAAAACAGTCAATCATTTTGCACGATAGCGGTGCTGGTTGGGTTACAAGCCAGGGTAGCATTCGAATGGGCAGTGATTCGAATGTGTGCGACGCGCGAAGACTCAGGTGTAAAGTACCCTGTGCTAGCATAGCAGATGTTGACGGTTTTTCGCGGTGGAGCTGAGGAGGAACTTGAGAATTTTGGGAATTGAATCGTCGTGCGATGAAACGGCGGCGGCAGTAGTCGCGGACGGGCGGGAGATTTTGTCCAGCGTGGTGGCGTCGCAGATCGATGTGCACCGTAAGTATGGTGGGGTGGTGCCCGAGCTGGCATCACGCGAGCATCTGCGGCAGATTGTGCCGGTGGTGCGCGAGGCCATCGAGCAGGCGGGGATGAAACTTGTCGACGTGGATGCGATTGGAGTGACGCAGGGGCCGGGGCTGGTGGGTGCGCTACTGGTGGGAATTACGTATGGAAAAACGCTGGCGGAGGCGCTGGGGAAGCCACTTGTGCCCGTGAATCATCTGGAGGGGCACGTTCATGCGGTTTTTCTGGAGGCGCACAGAGCGGGGCGAACGGCGAAATTGCCGGCAGTGTGCTTGATTGTTTCGGGCGGGCACACGGTTTTGTACGAGGTGACGCCGGAAGATTCGGACGTGCAGGATGCAAGCGCGCGGTTGAAATACAGGAAGCTCGGACAGACACGCGACGACGCGGCGGGCGAGGCGTACGACAAAGTGGCGAAGCTGCTGGGCCTGGGTTATCCCGGAGGACCGATTCTCGATCGATTGGCGGCGGTTTCGAATGGGGCGCCAGCTCCGGTGAAGTTTGGCCCGACAAAGACGAGAGGGAACGCGCTGGATTTTAGTTTCAGCGGGCTGAAGACCGCGGTACTGTATCACGTTCGCGAAAATGGTGAGTACAGCGAAGAGATTGGCCGGCGCGAAGAGGCGTTGGCGCGTGGCGAACGAAAATTCGAGCAGTTGCTGCCGCTGTGCAGCGCGAAGACGCTGGCGCTGGTGCGCGAGTTTCAAAATGCCGTGGTGCGCGATCTGGTGGAGCGAACGATGGCGGCAGCGGAAGAGTTGGGCGTGCAGAGCGTGCTAGTGTCCGGGGGCGTGGCGGCCAACAGCCAATTGCGCGCGACGTTTGAAGGGCGCGCGAAATCCGCCGGCATCGACGTGTTTTTCCCCAGCCGGGCGCTGTCCACTGACAACGCCGCCATGATCGCTGCTGCCGCTTACTCACGTTTCCGCGCTGGCATTCTCGCCGATGCGCGCCTCAACGCCGATCCAAGCCTCGCACTCGCGTAATCATCCACTACGGTTTTTTCCAAACAGTCCTTGAAGAACGGTTTTAAGGGTCTTACGCAGAGAATCTTACAGGCGTGGGCGTCTGAGGGCTTCGAGTTCGTCTAGCGTGCGGGGCCAGTCGGATTTCAAGAGGCGCGAGAGACTGCGGTCGGCGAGAACTTTTCCGCCAGTTTGGCAGCGCGCGCAATAGTTGGTTTCGTTGTCGGCGTAGCGAATGCGCTGGATTTCTTCTCCGCACCTTGGGCAGGGCTTTCCGCAGCGGCCGTGGACGGCCATCTCCTTTCGAAACGCGGTGACTTTTTCGGGAAAGGCGGATTCCGCTTCGGCGCGGAGGCGGCCGATCCAGAGAGTGAGAGTGTCTCGAGTGGCGGCGAAAAGGGTTTCCCATTCTCGCGGGCTCAGTTTTTGCGTGAGGGTGACGGGGGAAAGTTTTGCGGCGTGCAGGATTTCGTCGGAGTAGGCGTTGCCGATTCCGCTGAGGAGGCGCGGATCAGTGAGGGCGCGCTTGAGGGTGCGATTTTCGGCGGTGAGCGCTTCGCGAAAAGAATTCAGATCGCTTGAGAAGATTTCGATTCCGCCGGGATCGATGGAACGGAGACCGTCTTCGCCGGCGAGGACATGCAAAGAGGCGCGATGCTTGGCGCCGGCTTCTGTAAGCACGAGCGAGCCGTTGGGAAAATCGAATGCGGCGAGATTTCGGCGCGTTGATAGTTTTGGATTTGGCGAGTGCCAGTGTAAGCGGCCTGCGATCATGAGGTGTAGGACGAGCCAGAGATCGCCTTCCAAGCCAATGGCGATGCGCTTGCCGATGCGGCGGAGTTCGCGGACGACGCGGCCGTGGGCATCGGTGAGTGGCGGTTGGGCAGTGCGAAGTAGAAAAGGAGTGGCGATTCGAACGCGTGCGAGAGGTTGGGCGAGGATGCGTGGTTCGACTGCGGTCAGGTAGGCGGCGATGTCGGGGAGTTCGGGCACGGGTATTAGATTGCAGGGTGGGAGTGGGATTTTGCAAATCGGGTGGGTTCGACGGGGGAAACGACGAGTCCTTGCCGGTATGTTCACGAATACTGCTATTAACGGCAAGTTTTGTTTCAGAGTTGCTTGGTTGCTGTTTTGACGGGCTTCGGCTGGCTGAAGAGGACAGGCAGGAGTGCCTGTCCTACTTGGCGATCGATCATCGGAGCATCTTGCTGGATCGGATGCAGCGGTGCTGCGTCGCCACAAATGCGGATAGAAATCTGTGGAAGAATGAAGGCGTACGATCTCTAGCCGACAGGCGCATTCATGAAAATTCATTGTTATTCTTCCATCCCGCTTGAAGAGGACGAGCCCGTTCCGGCGATACGGCAGTTCGTGGCGGTGCTGCGGAAGTGTGCGGTGAATACGGAAAAGGCGGAACTGGACCTGAACCTCATCGGAAGTTCCAAGCGCGCGGGAACGACGGTGCAGGAGTTTCAGCCGGAGCGTACCAAGGGAGCGGGGTTCGAACGGGCGCTGGCGATCACGGAAGAGCTGACGAATCTTGGAGCGGCGAAAATCAAGAGCCAGAGTTTCATGCTTTCGGCGCAAGGGTTTCGCTGGAAAGGTTCGCGGGAAGGGACGGAGGCGCGGTTTGCGCTGTTAGATTCGAAAGTGTTTCAGCGGAAGAACAGATTTGATCTCTCGGCACACCTGCTGTTTGAAGCGGCGGATGCGAAAGAGGCGTTCATCGAAACGATGCTCGCGGAAATCGCCAAGGCCACGGGAATCCGGTTCGAATTGCAGGCTAGCCAGATGCAACTGGGGGCGAACGAGCCGGGGCGGGCGACACCGGAAGAGCTTTTCGTTACTTCGCTGGTGTGGAATGAAATCGTTGAGAAGATCAGCGAAAAGGTGCGGCGAGAAATTTCTCTTGCGGGAATTCCGCACCTGATGAACGCACACGAGGCGCACCAATTTCTCTTTGACCCGGAGAAGTTCGGCAAGTCCGTGCGCGTGGATTTTGCGCGGATAGTGCGCAAGTGGCTGAAGGAAGAGTTTCCAGATTACAAGAGAATTCCGAACGCGTTGGACGGAGAAGTGCTTTACAAGCCGATTGGTGCGGAAATCCAGGTGAGCTTCAGCGTAGATAAGAAACCCAAGGCGTTCAGCAAGGAATTTACGATCGGACTTGCTGTTGATTTGACGGCGCCGCGCTTCGCTCCGACGCCGGACCGGCCGTTCCAACTGTCGCTGAATCTCTTCCGGTTGTTCGGAGTTGGACCGCTGCCAATGCAGTGGACATATTTCACGGAGAAAGATTTGGGGGAGGCGCTCGCGGGAGCAGCGAAGCTACTGCGGAAGGTGCTGGCGGTGTTCGAGCCGGAAGCAGCGCAAATGCAATACGCGCACAAGCGCCGGGTGGAAGATTTCGCCGGTCCGAGGGAAGTCAGCGCGAAAGAGGCCGCGGCGCTGGCGCTCCCCGTTGCCAAAGAGTGGGCGGAAGATGCGGCCCTCATCCGAATTACTTCCAATGCGATCACGGCGTGGTATTTTTCTTCCTTTCCCGTGCCGCTTCGCACGCTAGATGGCGCGGGCCGGCTGGCGATGAACGGCGGGTGGTGGCTGCAGTTTCATTCGCGAAGGAAAGGGGAGAATCTCTATGTGACGATTCCGTGCCGCGGGCCCATCACGCGAACGCGGATGGATGCGCCGGCGGGACGGCAGTGGCCCAGTGATTTCGACCAAATCCTGCCAGAGGGATGGGTCGATTCGCCAGAGGCGCAGCGGATTGCGCGGGAAGCAGGCGAGGCCAAGGGCGTCTCGAGTGCGAGTGACAGTATTCAGCTGTTCGAGCTTTCCAGCCGGGCGAATCTGACGGCCATGGGAGTGGTTCGTCCGCCATTCCGAGATGGCATGTTTCCGATGGAGGCAGCATGGAGGATATCGTTTTCACAAAGGAGTGAGAAGGAACGAAAGATCGCCATGGTAACGGTACCTGCGTATGGTGGCGGGGCGCCGGTGGTTGAGGTGCATGCGTACGATAAACACGGCAGGCCAATGGCTGGCTGACGTGGCGGCCCGCCTCGGAAGGCGGGCCGTACAAGAGGGCGAATGCGGCGTGGGGTATACTCTCGCGAGCATGGGCAACTCGGAGAGGGAAGGCGCGCGATTTCAATTTGCCAGCGATCACTCGTTGCTGGTTTATTTTGATACGTCGAACGAAATAGGCCGGGCTGAAGCCCGGCCTCTACAGAATCAGGGACCTGACCGGTCTCAAGACCGGCCACTCCAAGATCAGACTGCAATTCAACCGAACACGAAGGTGAGGAAATTGCTGCGCCTGCTGCAGCAGGAGGCGGTTGCGGGTGTGCGCAATCTGCATCCGGGGTATTGTTCGTTGCTCGTGAAGTTTGATGCGCTTCGAATGCAGCATGAAGAAGTGGAAGCGATGCTGCGTGAGTATCTAGAGCGATTGGAGGAGGTAGAGCTTCCGGAAGCGCGACTCGTGGAAATTCCGGTGTGTTATGGCGGGGAGTTCGGACCGGATTTCACCGAGGTGGCGGCATTGTGCGGAATGACGGCGGGACAGGCGATCGAGCTGCATGCTTCGGTCGAGTATCTTGTTTATTTTCTGGGATTCGTGCCGGGGTTTGCGTATCTGGGGGAATTGCCGGAAGCGCTGGTGACGCCGCGGCTGGCGGTGCCGCGTCGCAGGGTGCCGGCGGGTAGCGTGGGGATTGCGGGGAATCAGACAGGTGTGTATCCGTTTGCAACGCCCGGCGGGTGGAGGTTGCTAGGGCGAACGCCGGTGAAGATGTTTCAGGCTGATCGTGATGAGCTGAGTTTGTTGGCCATCGGAGATCGTGTGCGGTTTGTGCCGATTTCGGCGGAGCGGTTTGTGAAACTGGAGAAAGAATGGACGTGATTCTGGTGCGGGAGCCGGGGCTGTTTACGACGGTGCAGGATTTGGGGCGGGAAGGATTTGGTCCGATGGGGGTTTCCCCTTCGGGTGCGGCGGATGCGGTTTCGCTGCGGGTAGGAAACCGATTGGTCGGGAATGCGCAAGAGGCAGCGGGGTTAGAGATGACGCTGCTTGGCGGGACGTTTGCGTTTCCGGATGGCGCCGTTGTAGCGCTGGCGGGGTCCAATTTCGGGGCGACTCTGGATGGGAAAGCGGCCGAGTTGTGGACGTCTTTCGAAGCGAAGCCAGGGCAGGCGCTTAAGCTGGGGCCGACGCAAACGGGGGCGCGGTGTTTTTTGTGCGTTCGGGGAGGAATCGAGGTAAAGGCATTTCTCGGCAGTGCATCAACGCATATTCTGAGCGGCCTGGGCGGGTTTGAGGGGCGAGCGTTGCGAAAAGGAGACGTGCTGATGATCGGCGCGACGAGCGGATCGGCTCGTCAACGAAGGCTTTCGGCGCGAGCGTTGAAAGAGATGCAGCCTCGAAAAATATTGCGTGTAACGCCGGGGCCGCAGGACGATTGGTTTCCCGAGGCTTCGCGGCGAGTTTTTTATGAGAGCGCATATCGCGTGGCGGAGGAAACGAACCGGATGGGGATTCGGCTGCAAGGCGCGTCCGTTGTAAAGGCTGCTGAGGGAGAGCTGACTAGCGAAGGCGTTTCGCTGGGAGCCGTGCAGGTGCCGGAGGGCGGGCTGCCGATTATTCTGTTTGTGGAACAGCAGACTACGGGCGGATATCCGAAGATTGCCAATGTGATTTCGGCGGATTTTCATAGTTTGGGACAGCTGCGGCCGCGCGATGAGGTTCGCTTCGAACGAGTGGACGAGGAGACGGCGCGAAGTTTGTTGAGGAAGCAAGAGAAACTGCTGGCTTCGGAGGAGTTGCTATTCGAATGACGCGCGACGAACTCAGAATCGATTTGAATTGCGATATGGGAGAGCTGCCGGAGGCGATTGCGGATGGCACGCAGGAATCGCTGATGGCTTCGCTGACCTCGGTGAATATCGCTTGCGGGGGGCACGCGGGCGATGAGCGGACGATGAAGACAACGGTGGAGCAGGCGCTTAAATGGAAGCTGGCGATTGGGGCGCATCCGGGGTATGCCGATCGCGCGAATTTTGGGCGAGTGGAGTTGAAGCTGCCGGTGAAGGAGATTGCGGAGTCGGTTTTCGCGCAGGTTCGGGCACTGTCTGAGATTGCGGCGGGGTGCGGGGCGCGGGTGGTTCACGTGAAGCCGCATGGGGCGCTTTACAACCAGGCGGTGCGGAATCGAGAGTTGGCGGAAGCGATTGCCAACGGCGTCGCGCGATGGAGGCGAGATGTCGTGTTGGTGGGGCTTGCGGGGTCGTGGATGCTGGATGTGTTTCGCAAGGCGGGATTTGCGGTGGCGGCGGAAGCGTTTGCCGACCGTCGGTATGAGGCGGATGGAACGTTGCGTTCGCGGAAGTTTGAGGACGCGCTGATTTGCGATCCGGGGGCGGCTGGGCGGCAGGCGTTGAGCATTGTTGAGCGAGAAGTGGTGATTGCGAACGACGGGTCGGAGGTCGCAGTGGATGCACAGACCCTGTGCATTCATGGGGACACGCCGGGGGCGCCCGCGATTGCGGCGGCGGTGGCTCGGGCTTTGCGCGAGGCCGGGGTGATGCTCGGCAGCTTTCGCGGATCTGAAAACCAATCCAAACCAAATTGACGGTTGTGCGGGTTTAGACCCGCGGCTGGTCTTAGACCATGTAGGAGGGAGGCTTGATGCCTTTGTCGCGGAGATAGATTTCGGCTTGGCCGCGATGGTGTGCTACGTGGACAAACATAGCGAGCAGGACTTCTTGTCCGGGGAGGCGGCCGTCGGGAGAATTGTGGACTTTAGTGAGCTGCTCCTCGGTGAGGTTGGGAATGATGGTGGCGCAATACTCGAAGGAGCTGCTGAGGTAGTTGACCACGGCGACTTTGTCCTTGTCGGCGGGAGTTGGAGTTTGAGGAGCGACGGAATCTTGGAGTCCGGCACAGAAGGAGAAGTTGGTTGCGGCGATGTGGGACATCAATTCGCCGAAGGTCATCGAGGCGGGGTCGGGGCGAAAGGCGTATTGCTCCGCGGGCATGGCCTCGGCGACGGCGACAGAGAGTTTGTGGAGGGCGCCGAAATGCTGCGAGTACTCGGTGGTGCTGGCGAGGGCACCGAGCGCGCAAATCGAGGACAGCAAGAACGCGAGCGGCAGAGTAGGGACCAGAAGGCGGGATTTCATGCGATCTCCTTTTTGACCAGGCTGACTTTTTAGAGGGTTGGACGCGGCGTAGGGCGGTTTGTCTCTTTCAGGAATCTAGCGAAGGAAATGTAAGAGTTAAAAGGAGAGACGTGGAGTACGCGAAAAAAAAGGCGGACCAGAGAAGTTGCAGCGTGTCAGTGGCGAACCAAAAAAAGAAGGGCGCCCGCCATAGCGGACGCCCTCAAAAGCAGCAGATGGAGCTACTCGAATTTTTCGGTTAGGACGGGGAACTGGAGCTTGGCCTTTGCCAGGGACTTGACGACGATGGCTTCGGCGCTTTCGGCGGTGGTATTGCGCGAGGTGGCCATTTCGCTGACGAGCAGGTACTTCGCGCGTTCGAGCATTTTCTTTTCGCGGAAGGAAAGCGGCTTGCTGCGGCTGAGGGAAACGAGACTCTTGAGGACGACGGCGACTTCGAGGAGGGACCCGGTGCGCATGCGCTCCGAATTCTCTTTGAAGCGGTGCTTCCAGTCGTGATGAGAGTTGAGTTTGCCGGTTTCGAGGAAGCCGAGGACTTTCGCCGACTCCGTGGAGCGGATGACGGAGCGAAGGCCAACGGTTGTTGCGTTGGACTGCGGGACCATGACGCGCAAACCGCTGGAAACAATGCGAATCATGAAGTAACGTTCGGTTCTGCCGTTCAAGACGCCATAACTGATCTGTTCAACAATGCCCACACCGTGATTCGGATATACGACCTTGTCGCCGATCTTGTAGTCCATAGATTCGATTGCCCCCCGAGAGATGCATGAGAAGAATATAAGAGTGTGCCGGAAGAGTCAAGATATATCCTCTGGAATCAGAAGGTTAGGGAATTTCTGGCGAGAATTTGGCAGCCGAATTGCAAGGCGGGGCACCGGATGCGTTCGCCGTTCAACTTCTTTGTAGCGCCATTCGACCTTGAAAAGCTGCCAATCGCTGATCGCAAATTTAGCCTTTTGTGGCGTTTAGATGGCGGTCTGCTTGGTGTGCAAGAGTGCGCTAGAATGCGGATGTGATTGTTCTGGCGATAGATACGTGTGATTTGCGTGGCAGCGTAGCGGTACTACGTGGTCAGGACGTGTTGAAGGTCTTGCCTCACGATTCGCAGGAAGATTACTCGACTTGGCTTTTGCCGGCGGTTCGCGAGTGTCTGGGGGCGTGTGGCCTAGGGACGCAGGATGTTGAATCGTACGCGGTGGCGGCCGGGCCAGGGTCATTTACGGGAGTGCGGGTTGGGATGACTAGTGTGAAAGCCTGGGGGGAAGTTTACGGGAGGCCGATCTTGGCAGTTTCGCGTTTGGAGGCTTTGGCCGTGCAGGCGCCGGTGGAGACTCCGTGCGTGGCGGCGTTTGCGGATGCGCGGCGTGGGCAGGTTTTCGGTGCGCTGTATCGCCGCGAAGGGAAGAGCTTGAGTCGGCTCGGCGAGGAGATGGTGATCGCGCCGGGAAAGTTTGTCGGGGCGGCGGCAGACGTAGCGGGAGGCGAGAAAATTTCGTGGGTTTCGAGCGAGGCCGACTGCCTGCTTGCGGATGCATCTTGGAAGGCGCGGGAGACTCGCGGGGAGCATGTGGAGATCGTTTCGAATGTGCTTGCCCCATGGATTGGGCGAATCGGATTGGAGCAACTGGCGGCGGGGCGGGTTACGGACGCGCTTTCTCTGGATGCCAATTATGTGAGGCGTTCGGACGCGGAGATTTTCTGGAAGGACGGCACAGCGAAGCATGGGCGCTGAAGAGAGACGCGCAGATATGGCGTGCATGATTCGTTGGCTCCGGCGAGGGGATACCGCAGCAGTGACGAGGATTCTGCGGGACGCTCCGGAAGCGGCAGAGTGGTCTGAGGAGAGTTTTGGAGAAGCGCTGAATTGGAGCGGGGGAGTGGCGTTAGTGAGCGAAGTACAAGGGTTGGTGACGGGATTTCTAATCGGACGAAGGGTGCAAGAAGATGCGGAGATCTTAAATTTGGGGGTAGTGGCAAACGCAAGGCGCACGGGACAAGGTAGCGCGCTATTGACGGCGGCGCTGGAGGAATTTCGAATGAGACGTGTAAGTCGCGTGTTTCTAGAGGTTCGCGAGTCGAATGCGACTGGGATTGCCTTTTACGCGATGCATGGATTTACCAAAACGGGAAAACGTCTCAAGTATTACCGCGAACCGGAGGAGGCTGCGCTCGTCATGGAGAAGAAACTCACAGTCCAGGACTAAATTGCAACACGTTCCCTCTTGACGTGGGGCCCCGGAGTGCTATCTTTCGTTCATGTAGTATTCACATTCCATTTTCGGGTCATGAGGAGGACGCATGGCAACCGCGCAGCGGGCACCTCGGGACATACTCTTCGAAACAGACGCCGAGTATCAGCGTCTGGCAGAGCAGCACCGGCAATACGAAGCAGAACTTCAGAAAATCTCCAACTCACCCTACCTGAATTCAGAAGACCTCCTGGAAGAAATCAAGCTAAAAAAGATGAAGCTCCACTGTAAAGATGAGATGGAGCGGATTGCCTCGCGGATTGTACGCGGCCGGGCCAAGTACAGCCAATAACGACGTTATCTCAGGTGATTTTGTCGTAGAATGACCATACGCTCGCGGCGTCGCGGTCGCGCGCGAAAAGGCCGAGGTCTATTCCAACGCGCATGGTCAAGGAAGGCTACTATTTTGGAGTGCCTCCGCTCGCGCTGGGCGGTGTCTGTTTTTTTCTGCACTGGTACGTAACCGCGGCGGTGCTGGTATTCCTGGCGTTATTTGTTTTCTCCTTCTTTCGCGATCCGGAGCGAGTAATTCCGTCGGAGCCGGGAGCGGTGGTGTCTCCGGGCGATGGCCGAGTGGTGGTGGTGACGGACGAGGAGAATGCGGGGCGTCCCGGAAAACGCATCAGTATTTTTCTTGCGGTATGGAATGTGCATGTTAACCGATCGCCCGCCGCGGGGACCATTACGAAGTTGGACTACCGGCCGGGGAAGTTCCTGGCGGCGATGCGCGAGCGAGCCTCGCTGGAGAACGAGCAGAACGTGTTTACGCTTTCGACCGACACCGGAGAATTGGTGTTCAAGCAGATTGCGGGATGGATTGCGCGGCGGGTAGTCTCCTGGAAGAAGCAGGGCGATAAGGTAGCGCGCGGAGAGCGGATCGGGCTAGTGCGTTTTGGGTCGCGGGTGGATGTGTGGGTGCCAAAAGAGGCAGAAATCCTGGTGAAGTTGGGGGAAAACGTAAAGGGCGGAGCAAGCGTTCTGGCCCGGTGGACGGGGAAAGCGGCAACGAGCACGCTGTCTGAAACGAGCGCCGCAGAAACAGACGCAAATCTGACAGCGACAGGAAAACGGTCGTAATCATGTCTGACGTCGAACAGCACGAAATACCGTTTCAAGAGCGGCGCATCAAAAACCCCAGATTGCGACGGGGGATTTTTTTGATTCCCGCGGCGTTTACATCCGCGAATCTGCTGTGCGGCTACTTTGCCATCGTGGCGTCGACGCTGGGGACGCCGGATGACTTTAACCGCGCGGCGAAGGCGATTGGACTTGCGATTCTCTTTGATTCGCTGGACGGGCGAGTCGCGCGAATGACGGGCACGAACACGGAGTTTGGAGTGCAGTTCGACTCGCTGGCGGATGTGGTCAGTTTTGGCGTAGCGCCCGCGATTCTCGCATACGCCTGGGGCATTCGAAGCGTGACGGCCATGGACCTCGAGGCATTGCACCAGCTCGGCCTGTTTGCATGGGTATGCTGCTTGTTCTTCCTGATTTGCTGCGCATGGAGACTCGCGCGGTTTAATGTGAAGGGAATGGCACCGGGAGGATCCAAGTATTTTGTGGGCATGCCCACGCCGGCGGCTGCCGCGGTGATCGCTGCGGTCGTACACGCATTGCATCGCGCCGGGCCGTTGCAGGATTGGCGATGGTCGGTGGCATGGCTGTTGATGGCGGCGGCGCTGGGCGGGCTAATGGTCAGTACGATTCGATATTACAGTTTCAAGGATCTGCCGTGGTCGCGGAAGCAGCCGGCATTCCTGATACTTGTTCTGATCACACTTGGAGCGGTGATTTGGGCGTTTTCGGAGATTGTGCTCGTGCTGCTGGCTGGTACGTATGCGGTGGCAGGTGTGTTGTTCCATCTCGTGCGGTTCGTGAGGCAGCGGACGGTTTCGCGGACCGCGTGATTCATGCCTTCGCTTGAACGGGAATCCCACCGGATTGTAATTGCGGGTGCTTCTTCGCTACTGGGGGCGGAGCTGAAGGCCCTATTGGAGGAGAGCCGGTTTGGGGCCTCGGATTTTCGGCTGCTGGATGAGGAGCTTGCGGCCGGGACGTTGACGGAGGCTGGCGGCGAACCCACCGTGATCTGGCCCGTAGAAGAGGGCAGCTTCGAGCGGGCGCGCTTTGTGCTTTTTACGGGATCGGGCGAGTTTACGCGCCGGAATGTAGCTGGGGCGAAACGCGGCGGCGCAAAGATCATTGATCTTTCGGGGGGAATCGCGGGGGATGCAGGGACGGTGGCGTGGTTCCCGAAGCTTGATGCGCTACTCGGCCGCGAATTCACTGGCGGCGCCACAGCGTATACCGTCCCTTCCGCGGCGGCGACGGCTGCGGCTGCGTTGGCCCTCGCACTGTCGAAAAGCGGCCTGCGAAACCTCGCGATGATCTTCTTTCAGCCTGTCTCGGAAGCAGGTCGCTGGGGAATTGAAGAATTAGAGAGTCAGACGGGCGAGTTGCTCTCGTTTCAGAACATCGGCCGGCCGGTATTTGATGCGCAGGTTGCCTTCAATCTGTTGGACAGGTTTGGACCAGGGAGCGCGCAGAAGCTTGGTGCTATTCGTGAGCGTTGGAGGGTGGAAACGAGAGCGTGCCTCGGGGAAAAGGTGGCGCAGCCATCCGTTCAGGTGGTGCACGCGCCGGTTTTCTACGGAACGACGTTCGCGGCGTGGGCGGAATTGGAGGCGGGTGCCGATGCGGGGAAGATTTCGGAGGCTTGCCGGTCTGCTGGTTTTGCTATGAGCGACGCTGGTCCGAGCAACGTTAGCGCGGCGGGAGAAACGAGCATCCAACTTGCGAGGCCGGAAGCGGATCCTTCGCAGGCGGGGCATTGGTGGTTTTGGGGTGCGGCGGATAATATTCGATTGCCGGCGGCAAATGCTGTGAAACTGGCGGAGACGCTTTCGTGATGGGCCGGAAGATTCTGTGGGCGGCGTTGCTGCTTGGCGGGCTTGCCAGTGGGCTGTTAAGCGGGTGTGGGTATCATGTCGCAGGCCGAAATGATTCGCTGCCGAAGAGTATTCATGTGATCGCGGTGCCCGCGCTGGAGAATAAAACGACCAGCTACCGGATCGAGCAAAGATTGACGAGCGCGACGGTTCATGAATTTCTGGCGAAAACCTCGTACCGTGTTGTATCCGAGCCGGCGAACGGGGATGCGGTGCTGCGTGGGAAAGTTTTGAGCCTCGAGGCGGTTCCGCTGCTGTTCGATACGGCAACGGGGCGGGCGACGGCCATGCTAGTCACAATGAAGTGCGAGATTACGTTCGAAGAGCGCGAAACGGGCAAACTTCTGTATCACACTGATAATTTTATTTTTCGAAATCAGTATGAGATTTCAACAGACGTGACGAATCCGAATGCCATCAAGAGTTTTTTCGAGGAGCAGGATCCGGCGTTGGACCGGCTGGCGGAGGATTTTGCGACGCGGCTGGTGGCGGCAGTGACGGAGAATTACTGATGGGGCGGGCCGGGCTCAAGCCCGGCATCCACAGAGGAAATTATGGCGCGGGTATCGGCGGAAGGGCTGCTGGGGCGGTTGGAGAAGGGAAAACCCGTTCCGGCAATTTTGTTGCTGGGGGAAGAGCCGTACCTTCGGGATTTGTGCCGGGCGCAGCTGATCGAGCGCTTCGTGCCGGAAGCAGCGCGGACGTGGGCGGTTTCGCGCTATTCGGCGGACCGCGGGGAGACGCGAGCGGCGCTGGATCAGGCGCAAACAATGGCGATGCTTTCGCCCGTGCAGGTGGTGTTCTTGGAAGAAGCCGAGGCGATCGAAAAGCTTGGGGAGAAAAACCGGGAAGCGGCCGTGGAACAGCTTGCCGCGTACCTTGAGGATTCTGCGCCGTTCACGGTGTTGGTGATTGAGGCGACGGGGCTGGATCAGCGGATGAAGCTGGGGAAACTGCTGATGGAGAATACGTTGGTCGTGGAATGCGGGCTGGGGGAAAACACGGGAGAACGGCAAGCAGCGGCGGTGGCGTTGGCACGGGCGATCGCGAAAGAAGAAGGCGTGGAGTTTGAAAGGGGCGCCGCGGAGGATTTGGCGGAGTTTGTGGCGACGGATTTGCTGCGGTTGAAAACGGAGATCGAAAAACTGGCGACGTACGCGGCGGGAAGGAAGCTGATCCGCCAGGAGGACGTGAGCGCACTGGTGATTTCCGAGAAGACGACGACGGTATGGGAACTGGCGGATATGCTGGCGTCGCGGCAGACGAAGAAGGCGCTGGAATTTCTGGACCGCTTGCTGCGCGATGGAGAAGAGCCGCTGCCGATGCTGGGCGCGATAGCGTGGATGTACCGTAAGCTGATCGAGGCGAGTGAAGTGAAGGGCGTGACGAGCGGATGGCAGGCGGCGAGGGCGCTGGGGATGCGGCCAGAGCAGGCGGAATTGGCGCTACAGAATGCGCGTAAGATTTCCAAAGGACGGCTGCTGAGTGGATTGAGCGCACTTCAGATGGCGGATGACCGGTTGAAGCGGGGCGGGGAAGATGCGCGCGCGGTGATGGAGTTTCTGATTACGGAGCTGACGGGCGTGGAAGCGAAGGCGGCGCGGGGCTAGGAACAAAGAATTAACGCAGAGGGCAGTGAGGACACAGAGTTCACAGAGAGTTCGCGGGCAAATGCAAAAGGGGCGGCCATGTGGCCGCCCCTTTATTGTTGAGGATGGAGCAGTCTTAGTGGTGGCCGAAGTCGAAGAGATCGAAAAGATCGCCGAGCGCAGGGCTGTTAAGCGGCACGTAAGGATTATCTTCGTCGACTCTCGGATTTGGGAAATTATCGCGGCTGCGGCCTGTTAGTGGTTTCAAATTCCAATTTCGCTCGATGAACTTCACGATCGAAACGTGGTCGGAGTACGTGTGGCTGATGTGGCCGCCGCGGGTGAAGGGTGAGACGGCGATTAGCGGGATGCGCGGACCGTCGCCGAAGAAGTCTAGCGGCTGAATGTAGCCGGAGTCGTAGTAGCCTCCGCCTTCGTCCATGGTGATGAACAAAACAGTGGATTCAAACAGTTCTTTATTCGCGGTGAGATGATCCATGATTTTCTTGACCATGCCCTCGAAGAGGTCGAACTTTGACGATGCTGGGTGGCCGTCCAGAAGGCCATCTGGCTTGACGAAGGAGACTGCGGGTAGACTGCCATCGTCAACGGCGGCAAAGAAGTCCGTCGCGTCCTTGATGTGCGCGGTCCGCTGCGCCGCGTCGCCCATAATCGCGTTGGTGTAGGACTCGAAGTTACAAATGTTGCAGTAGGCTGCACCAATCAGAATGCTCGGATCGGTGGTGGTTTGACCAGCCTCTTTGAGCTGCTGGAGCTTCACAGCGGCGTTGTACGCTCCGCCGTAGTAGGCCCAGGAGATGCCCTTTTCGTTGAGCGCTTCGCCGATGGTCCGGACGTTGGACGGCGGGATGGAGCCGCCGCTTGCGATACCCTTGGTGTCCAAGGTGCCGTCAGGCAAGAAGCCAGGGCTGTCGTTGTTGATCATGTAAAAGTGGCCGGGTAGGCACTTGGAAGCGGGATCGTAAGGCAGAGATTCCAGGTAATCCAAGATGGGCTTGATGCCGGGTTGAGTGGCATCGCCGCATTCGGTGAAGTTGCCGTCGAAATTGATGTCCACCGTGTACTTGTTGTTTGAGCCTGGCAGCGGATTGGGATTGGCTATATGGGATGGCGGAGTGGCTGGATTCCCCTGGTTATCAGTCCAAAAGATGAAGTCGCCGCTGCCCAGCACAATGTGGTTCGCGGCTGTGCCGCCCATGAACGATTGATGGAAATTGTCGCTCATGGAGTATTCATCGGCGAGCTGCTTCAGGACCGGAACGTCCCCAGCATGCATATTGTAGAAGGCCATCGAGTTTCCGCCGCCGTTGTCGTCGACCTGGTTAGCAATGGGAAAGCTGAAGGGATCAGGTTCGCTTGTATAAGAGGTGATGACGAAAGGATAGAGATCGTTAAGGCATCCGGAGGGGTTTTCGCGTGTGGCGTTGCTGATGTTGCAATCGGACTGTTGCCACATCTCGAAGAGCCTGTGGGTGGTGTCGCCGGTGTAGGAATCGTAGGGGAGATTTGCACCCGCAAGCGGAAATGGCCCGTTCGGAAGGTTATTGAAATTCTCTATTCGTGAATCGAAATCCGGAAGCTCAGCAGATTGCGGGGCCCCTGAGGCGCCAGTGGTCAACAGGTTGAGATCTCTGAGTTCCAACGATGGCTCGATTGCGGCCAACAGAGAGGTCGGGGTGGCCGAGGGAAATGGGGGCGGCTCACCTGTGGCGGGGCTGGGCGAAAAGTTTAGGGTCGGCTCCGGAAGTACGTCATATGGAGTCTTATCGTTGCCCTCGAGGCTGATGTAGTACGTGGTCTTAAATGGCGGCAGGGCTTGGAATTGTTGCGCCTTCTTGAAATGCCGGCCCGGGGTGCCATCCGCTTTGATAATTCCTTCGGACAGTAAATTTTTGACGGATTCGCCGCGCTTGGGGACGTAAGTGGCGAAGAGATGGTCAAACGTACGATTTTCGCCAATCAGCACAATGACGTGCGTGATGGGAGTGCGCGTATGCTCTTTCTCATCGGCCTGGAGTGTTCCAGCCAGCGGGCCGGCCAGGCTGAACTGCAACACGGTCAGCGCAACGAATCCGACGCGCAGACCGTGGAAGAATTTTGAAACGATTTGCTTCAATGACATGCAATCTCCTCTCTCTCGAACATCTAGGGTGATGCCTTTTTGAGGCCACGAGAGAGTGCACGCGACGCGTTACATGGAGATTTCGTGGAGATGAATTGCGGGTGAGCAGATTGTGTCCGGCGTGTGAATGCGCGGGAATGCGATGAGCGATTCGATTTTGGAACTGTGGACCAAAAGCGGATGAGTCGAAAGGAAACGCAAATATGGGCGGACTAAAGTCCGCCCACGAGAACCCAAAACACTTGGCAAAGAGAGACTGAAGTTAACGTGCGGCTTTGGCTTTGACGCCATTGAAGGCGAGGGTGAGGCGCGATTTGTAGCGGTTGCCAGTGTTCTCGTGAAGCACGCCTTTGCTGATGGCCTGGTCGATCGCGGACATGGTTGGATGAAGAAGATTGCTCGCCGCAGTGGCGTCACCGGCGGTGATGGCGGTGCGCAGACGGCGCATCATGGTGCGGACGCGAGTGCGGTTGGCGCGATTGACCTCGGCGCGCTGGAGAGATTGCGCCGCGCGCTTCAAAACTGACTTTTTCTTCTTCTTAACTTTGGTAGCCTGTCCCTGCGCCATCTATTACTCCTTGTAGTTATCGCTCAAACTCCTAACGTTAAACGAGGCTCACGGCTTTGTCAAACGGCCGCAAAGTCGATGCCCACACCTTTTTCATAACGATCAATCAACCAACTTGTCGCTGAGCCAGCGGGCGAGGACGGTTAGGCCGGCCCCCACCAGGCCGAAACAGCTGGCGTCGCTCCACCATTCAGGTCCCCGATCATATTCTGCCAAGGAGGTTTCCAATGCCATCTTCGCGGAAGCAACTTTCAAAGGGAGCGCCGGATCGATCGGCTGGGGCGCGGCAGCTTGTTTGAGCTGCTCCAGCATTTGCTGCGGCTGCTTCATATCGAGCATGGAGATGGGCGCATGGCAGTAGGGACAGGCAGAGTTCGATTCCAGGTTGATGGAGGCCCCACAGCTGGAGCAATTCACAAACTGAAGGTTCTGCCGCAACTCCTTGATCTGCTCCTGCGACAGTGGATGGATGAAATCCTTTTCTTTCAAGAACTCGAAAAAAGCGATGAAGTGACCCTCATCGTTCGTGCATCGCCAATACGTGAACGGCATGTTTCTCTGCATGTTGTGCGCCAGCCGCAGCGTGGTGGCGCACCGCGGACATTGGAGCGCGCCGGGGAGCGATGGCTTCCCGGATGACGAGTGTTCACCGATAAACTTCATGAGCTTCAGCGTGGAGCCGGCCGACAGCTTCAAGCTTTCGAACTGATCGAACCAGAACGCCTGGCAACCGGCGCACACGTCGATGGTGACCGGCCCGCCCATGCGAGCGTCCAGCGTCATCGGAGTCATTTCGGTTTTGCAGCCCGGGCACTTCACAATCAAACATTGTAACTTGTCGCCCGGGAGTCAATGGCATGGACAGGGAAGGAAGTTCCATCAGCCCAACTAGTTCGGCTGGCCGCTCTATCTTCTCGAACGGAAAGAAAAGCCCCCGCCCTCCAGGGGGAGAAGGGCGGGGAGGGGGAACAGCGTCGAAGCTCTATTATTTGTCGTGGTTGAAGGAAAGCGGGAATTCGTAAATGACCTCGCCGACCGGGACATGCAGAACCAGTTGGCGGGACTTGGCATCGCGTTCGAACCACACGGCTCCCGCGGTCTTCTCGCTTGGCTTCAGCGTGCATTCGCGGAGGGAGAGTTCGTTGATTTCACGCACCATGTTCACGAGCGCGGACTGATTCTTCGCGGCGATTTCTTCGAGCGCCTGATGCTGCGCCAAATAGTTTGGCGAAGGGTCAGACACCGGAAGTTTGTAGGTCAAGACGTAGACATCCCCGTTGGGCGAGGAGTAGGACCGAGAATGCTGCGCTTCGCCGGCTGCATCCGCGCCGGCCGAGGTCCAAAGAACCTGATGGTTGGCTGCTTTCGCTAATTGTGCGGGATCCTGGTAACGCAAGGGTTTCACGAGCGGAGCGATCTCATCCAAAGAGAGCAGCTTCGGCAGCACGTAAACGGATTGCATGCCACCATTCACCACTGCGACATTGGCGCGCATCTTCCAGCCGGTGTCCTGCAGCGAAACTTGAACGGTGACGCCGTTGGCAGTCAGGGATTCCACCAGCTGGCTGCCACTCATGAACTGATAGCTCCCTTTGGCTCCCGCCTGCCAGCGCGCCACGCCGTTGCTGATCGCGGCGTTATCGCCGGGAATTTGCGCATCGGGCCTCTTGCGGACCGGCCGGGTGAGATACATATGGGCCACATAGCCTTGCTTGCCGTCTTCGGTGCGGATATTGACGGTGTATCCTTCGACATCGGAGAGCACGGTGACTTCTTCGCCGCATTCCAGATCGGCGACGAGCTGCATGGGCAGAGTCTGCTCCTGGTCGGCGGTCATGGGAACGCTGAGGTTTCCGTTGCAACTGATCTTGCTGGTGAGGGACGCGTTGTTGGAAGTAGAAGAGGAATTCGCGAGTTCTTCGCAGCGCGAGGATGAGCTGATAACCAGGCTCGCAATCGCGCCAAGTAGTATGAATTTGCTGTTCATGGTCAGGCCCCTTCCCATACCCCGGAAAAATTTCAAAGTTATAATCTCCGCTTCGATTGCATCTTGGCGTTTGGAAAGGATTGCGTCCATAGTGCCTCCGTACCAGAGTACAGGTAATGAGTAAGATACTGACCTGGGTGAGGAAAAAGTTTTCAGATTTCAATTGTCAGCAATCCATTCTTAGTTTTTAGTAGTTCGTCCTTGAACGGAAGAGGAAGGGGAGATCCATGGAAACGCCTTTTAAGATCGCTGCTCGATTCATAGTTGCGTTGCTGTTTTGTGCCAGCGGGCTCTACGCGCAGGCGCCTGCAGAAGCGCCGGCGAAGGCGGCGTGCGATTGCTCTGAGGTCGAGTTGATGAATGCCAGGCTGGCCGCGTTGGAGAAGCGGCTTAGCGATTGGCCGGACCTCGCGCGCTATCGCGATGCGAACGGCAAGGTAGTTGCTCCGGCGAAGGACGAGCAGCGCGTCGTGTTCATGGGCGATTCCATCACGGACATGTGGGTGCAGCCGAGGTTCGGCGGATTCTTTCCGGGGAGGCCGTATATCGGGCGCGGGATTGGCGGCCAAACCACGCCGCAAATGTTATTGCGATTTCGGGCAGACGTGCTCGCGCTCCAGCCAAAAGTCGTGGTGATTCTGGCAGGAACGAATGACCTTGCCGGAAACACGGGTCCCCTATCACTCGAAGAGACCGAAGGAAATCTCGCTTCCATGGCGGAAGTCGCACGCGCTCACGGAATTCGCGTGGTGCTTTCTTCCGTGATGCCAGTCAGTAATTACGGCCACGATCGCGATGGCAATCCGGTCGACATCCGGCTAAAACGTCCGCCGGAGAAAATTCTGCAGTTGAACGCGTGGATCAAGAAGTACGCCACAGACCATGGCTGCGTGTACCTCGACTATTTTAGCGCAATGGTGGACGAGCAGGGCCTGCTCAAGAAAGAGCTGAGCGAGGATGGCCTGCACCCGAATGCAGCAGGATACGCCGCGATGGCGCCGCTCGCGGAAAGAGCCATTCAGGAGGCCCTGAAGAAAAAGGCCCCGCACCGTTAAAACGGCTCTCTTTCGCGTAACGAACCGTTAACTTGACCGCGACGGAGGGCTGCGCTAGGGTGTAATGAGTTTCTCCCAGAGCAGGCTTCGAAGCGGCTGCGCACAACGAGGAGGAATCCCATCGGCCACCCGGTTCCGGTAACAGGAAAACCTTCCAATTGGATGCGACGTACCGTTCACATTTCCGGACAAATTGAGCCCTTCTTTGGCACGCTGGACGAAAACGTGCGCCTGCTCGAGGACTCGCTGCGCGTGCGCACGCACCTGCACGACACGCGGCTGACCATCGAAGGCGAACAGGACTGCGTGGACCAGGCGGTAAAAATCGTCGAAGAATACAACCACTTAACGCGGCACGGGCGCGCGCTCTCCGCCGCGGAGGTGAAGTCGCTGATGCGCGTGGCCACGGACGAGCCGCACGAATCGCCGCGCGGGATGTTCGAGCACAGCCGCGTGCGCTCCTTCGGCAAGAAACAAGTCACGCCGAAAAACGCCAGCCAGAAGCGCTACATGGAAGAGATCGAGAAGCACGACATGATGTTCGGAATTGGGCCGGGCGGTACGGGGAAAACCTACATCGCCGTGGCCATGGCGGTAAGCGCGCTGCTTACAAAGCAGGTGAACCGCATTATCTTGGCGCGGCCGGCGGTGGAAGCGGGCGAGCGGCTCGGTTTTTTGCCGGGCACGCTGCAGCAAAAGATTGATCCCTACATGCGCCCGTTGTACGACGCGTTGTATGACATGCTGGACGCGGACAAACTGGAACGCTTTTTGGAGAAGGGCATCATTGAAGTCGCACCGCTGGCGTTCATGCGCGGGCGCACGTTGAATGATTCCTTTGTGATCCTGGACGAAGCGCAGAACACCACCAGCGAACAAATGAAGATGTTCCTCACGCGGCTGGGGTTCAACTCCAAAGCGGTCATTACCGGAGACGTAACGCAGATTGACCTGCCGCAGGGGAAAAAATCAGGCCTGATCGAAGCACTGGAAGTTTGCGGCAAGATCGAGGGCATCGGCGTGGTGCAGTTTGGCGAGAAGGACGTGGTGCGGCACAACCTGGTGCAACAGATTATTCGTGCCTATGAAGAGTATGATGTAGCTCATCCGCAACGCGGCGGAAACGCTGGCAACGGCAAAGCGGGAACGCAAACGAGAGAATCCGGGAAAGACCAAAATAAAGAAATCCAGCAAGGATGATCCTGAACCGCCAGAGAAGCGTGCGCGTAGCGCGACGTCCACTCGAATCGTTTCTCCGCCGTGTGCAAGGCCAACTGGGTTTGCAGGAAGCGGGTGTCACGATTTGCCTGGTGAGCGACGCGGAGATCGCGCGGATGAATGAGGCGTTTCGCAAGAAGAAGGGGCCCACCGACGTGCTTTCGTTCCCAAGCGTCGCGCGGCGAAGGCCCGTGCCGCTGCGCCGGAATCCCAGTAAAGGAAAAGTTGGCGATTACCTCGGTGACGTTGCCATCTCGCCAGCCACAGCGCGGCGCTACGCGGAGAAATCCGGCCGGAAACTGCCGAGCGAGCTTCGCGTGTTGATCCTCCACGGCGTTTTGCATCTACTTGGGTACGACCACGAAACCGATCGCGGCCAAATGGACCGGGTGGAGCGTAAGCTGCGCAAGCGGCTTGGACTGGCGTGATGAATTTAAGCTGGCTTTACGCGCTGAGTGTCGTGCTGGTTGGCTTGACCCTGCCCATTTTCTCCTACTTGACATTAATCTACCGGGAACTCGGCCGCATGACCACCGGCCGTGTGCACGAACACCTGGATATTTTCGAAGCAGAAATTGAACCAAAGCTGAAAATCAATCGGCGGAGCGGCGGACGTACGTTTCGCATCCTCGGGCACTTTCTGCTGGCGTTTCTTGTGCTGGAAACCACGCGCGGCGTGGTCTACTTCGTTCCGGGCAAATGGGAATCCTTCGTACAGTTCTGCGTCTTTATTGCTCTCGAAGTCGTCATCGCGATGCATTTTATTCCGGACATGCTTTTGTACCGCACCACGGGACGCTGGCTGCTGCCACTGCTGCCGCTGATCCGCGCCGCGATGTGGTTCGTCTGGCCGGTGCGCGTGTTCCTGGAAGGCGCAGAGTCCTTGGCGCGAATCTCGGAATATGAAGCGGAGAAAACAGCGGAACAGCGCACGGAAGAGGGAATTGAGGCACTGGTGGAGGCCGCAGAAGAGGAAGGCATCATCGAGCCGGAACAAGCGGACCTGATCGAACAAGTTGTTGAATTCAGCGACAAGCGCGTGCGCGAAGTGATGACGCCACGGCCCGACATTGTAGCTATGTCGGCGGATGCCTCTCTCGAGGAGCTGCACGCAAGGGTGCTCGAGACGAAATTCAGCAAGATGCCGGTCTATGAGAAATCGCTCGATGATATTTTCGGCGTCGTGTACGCACAGGACCTTTTGCAGATCGCGGACCAGGACTTACTCAAGCGCAAGGTGCGGGAGCTCGCGAAGCCCGCGCTTTTCATACCGGAAACAAAAGCTGGTTCGGAGTTGTTGCGTGAAATGCGGCAAAAGGGTCAGCCGCTGGCGGTGGTCATTGATGAGCATGGGACCGTGGCGGGAATCGCCACGATCGAAGACCTGGTGGAAGAAATCGTCGGCGAAAAGGGCAACGATGGAAGGCCCCCTGCGCCCGACGTGGTGCGCGAACCGGACGGCGGACTGGTGATGCGCGGAAGCATGGCGATCGGAGACGTGGAGGAATTGCTCGGTGTGCAGTTTGGCGACAAATCAGACGAAGCAGTGACGACCCTCGCAGGCTTGCTCAGCCACGCCATGGGAAAGGTTCCTGGACCGGGCGACAAAATCGAACTAGAAGGGCATCGCTTCGAGGTCTTGGAAGCCAACCAGAGAAAGGTATTGCGCGTCCGGATTCGTAAGCACATGGCGGCGGCTCCGGCGAAGCCCTAGGCATCCACGAACGGAGAGACGCGAAGGCAGCTGAACCTGGCGAAGCACTGGAACGAGCACGAAAAGTTTGAGGCCCAAGGAACGCAGAGATTGCGGAGAAGAGTGACGATGGAAAGTAGTGAAAAAAAGGGGAAGAAGGATTTTCGGTCGGGCTTTGTGGCCATCATTGGGCGGCCGAACGCCGGAAAGTCAACGCTCGTGAACCGGCTGGTCGGGCAGAAAGTCGCAATCGTAACCTCCAAGCCGCAAACCACGCGCAACCGCATTCAGGGAATCGTGACGAAGCCCGAAGGACAAATTGTTTTCATCGACACGCCAGGCCTGCACGAGCCGGATTCAGCGCTGGGACGGCAAATGATGCAGGAAGTGGCGGCGGCCCTGGAAGGCATCGATGTCTTGCTGTTAATGGTGGATGCCAGCCGCACGCAGCCGCATGCGGATGAACTGCTGCTGCAGAAAGCCAAGCGTTTTCGCGGCAAGACGATTCTGGCGCTGAACAAAGTGGACCAAGTTCCGAAACCGAAACTGTTGCCGTTGATCGAAGCGTTCTCGAAAGCGTTCGACTTCACCGCGATTGTACTGATCTCCGCGCTGAAGGGCGCGGGTTGCGAGGACCTTCTAAAAGAGATTCTCAAGCAATTGCCGGAAGGCGAGCCGCATTTTCCCGAAGATCAGGTCACGGACCAGCCGGAACGCTTTCTGGCCGCCGAAATCATCCGGGAAAAGGCGATTCAAGTGATGTACCACGAGGTGCCGTACGCGCTCGCGGTGGTCGTGGAAAAGTTCGAGGAATCGCCGAAGCTGCTGCGCATCGAAGCCACCATGAACGTGGAACGCGATACGCAGAAGAAAATACTCATCGGCCACAAAGGGGAAGTTCTCAAGAAAATTGGGACGGAGGCGCGCAAGGAGCTGGAGGCGCTGCTCGATACGAGAATCTATCTCGGCTTGTTCGTGAAGGTCGTGCCGGATTGGCGGGAAAGCCCGCAAAAAGTTCGCGAATTGGATTGGCATTTTCAGCTGGAAGGTTTGAGCGAGGACCAGGGCAAAGGCGAGTAGTTGCTCCAGCCGCATCTCCACCTGGGAACCGTTATCCAGAAAACGAGCGGATGCTGCCCTGGTTGGGATTCGGTTAGTAGGCTGACGGCGCGCCGGCGCGGCCATATCCGCCGAAGGACCAACGGACGCCAACCGTGGCGTAAAGGCCATAAGGACCGTTGGTGCGCAGATCGGCAGAGCCAAGAAGTTTGCTGTAGCGCCCCAGATAATCCACCTGATGCTGCGTCACGCGAATATCAAAATTCTTCGGCAATTGAAATCCGATTCCCACGGAGCGCTCATACGCGATCGGTTCCATCGAAGCGCCGTAACTCAGTTGCGGAATGTTTCTCCCAAAGCTGAATCGCGGTTCGAAAAAAAAGAATAAATGACGCGCGGGAGTTCGGCCAAGAGGCTGAAGCTCCAGGTAGCCGCTCAGCATGTACCGGGCATAAGCCGTGCACGTTGAGGTGGTCCCACCGGCGTTGGCGGGTTGTGGAAACATGCAGCGTCCAAGATCTGGTTCATTGTGTGAAGGCGCCACCTCGAAATCCGTGTAACCGCGAACCCAGTTTCTCGGGAAAAATGTGCTCTGTTGCGGAGCGGCCGGCGGTCGTGTCGTGGATTCGACCTCAGCCGTTTGCGCGCGTCCTTGCGGCGCGCAGAAACACAACAGGGCAGCTGCGACGAGTGTCTTTTTCATTTCGAAAATGCTCCTCAATTCTGTCGTGCGCGCGCGATGCTGTTCAGGGCCTACAATGACAGGGGAAGTGCCCGACGAGAGGCACGGCGGCGGAAACGTTAGGCCGCCCGGATGACCGCCGATCCGAAGCAGCTTTACAAAGTCGAAGCCAGGAAATGGCGCGATTCTACACTGGCCTGCAGCGCTTGACGATGTTCAATTTGAGACATTGTGGAAATGGTGAGCCGTATCAGTCACTCTGGTTGTGGCTATTCCGGCGCCGCGATTCCCAGCGATTTCATTTTGCGGTAAAGATGGCTCCGCTCCAGGCCGAGCGCCGTGGCGGTTTGCGTCATATTCCAGCGGTGCTCTTGCAGCTTCCGCAGGATAAACTCCCGCTCGTAAGCGCTGCGTGCTTCATGCAGCGTCGAATACGGATGATGAGGGCTCTCCGCAACGCCGCGAAAGAGCTCGGGGGGAAGGTGGTGCGGCTCGATGCGCGGCTGGGGGCAGACAATCACCAGCCGCTCAATAAGATTGCGGAGTTCACGCACGTTGCCCGGCCAAGGGTAGCGGATCAGGATTTCCATGGCGGAATCGCTAAGCTCGCGATTTTTCTTGGTGTAGGCAGAGCTGAACTCCTTCAGGAAATACCGGGCCAGCGTGGGAACGTCTTCCCTGCGGTCGCGCAGCGGCGGAACGAAAAACGGAATCACGTTTAGCCGGTAGAAAAGGTCTTGGCGAAACGCGCCACGCGCGATTTCCTGTTCGAGATTTTTATTAGTAGCGGCGATCACGCGCACGTCCACGCTCATCGTTTCATTGGACCCGACGCGTTCGAAACGCTGTTCTTCCAGGACTCGCAAAACCTTGGATTGCGTGCGCAGGCTCATGTCGCCGATTTCATCGAGGAACAGCGTTCCGCCATCCGCTTTTTGAAACTTGCCGGTCTTGTCTTCGGAGGCGCCCGTGAAGCTTCCCTTGATGTGGCCAAAAAGTTCGGATTCGATCAGTTCTTCCGGGATCGCTGCACAATTGACTTCGACAAACAGGCCTTTGCTACGGAGACTGGCGGCATGCAGCGCGTGAGCGACGAGCTCCTTGCCGGTACCGCTTTCGCCGTAGATCAGGACGCGTCCGTTGGTCGGTGCAGTGACGGCAATCTGCTGACGCAGAGCTTTCATCGGCACGCTGTCCCCGATCACCTGGTACCGGCGGCCCAACTCACTCCGCAGCAGCTGGTTCTCTTCTTCGAGGCGCCGTTGCTGAATGGCATTGCGGACAAGAACAATGATTTTCTCGAGGGAGAGAGGTTTCTCGATGAAATCGAAAGCGCCGAGCTTTGTCGCGCGAACAGCCGTCTCGATGGTGCCATGACCCGAAATCATAATGACGGCGGGAGGCCGCGGCAGCGCCCGCATACGGCTGAGGGCTTCCAGGCCGTCCATTCCCGGAAGCCAAACGTCGAGAAGAATGACTTCAATGTCACCAGCGGCCACGCGTTCGAGCGCTTCCTCGGCGGAGCCGAGCGCTTCCACGTGGTAGCTCTCATCCTTGAGAATCGACGAAAGAGATTCCCGGATGCCGGCCTCGTCGTCCACGACGAGAAGATACGGTTTAAGAGTCATCGAATCGTTTCCGTTCCGCTAAATCCGGCAACGGAAGCGGGCGTTGGTTCGGCAACAGGGAGCTCCACAAGAAAACGCGAACCGGCCGGCAGATTGTCTTCGACATGAATGCTGCCGCCGTGTTCGGCGATGATCCGCGCGGCGATGGCCAGGCCAAGGCCCGTGCCGCGGCCCTTTGTTGAGAAATGAGGAAGGAACAGTTTGTCTTTGTCTTCCGGCGAAATTCCGTGGCCGGTGTCCGACACACAGATTTCAATCGTTTCCGCGTCTGCGCGGGATCGCGTTGAGACGACAATCTCGCGGAACGTGGAGGTTTCGAGTGCCTCGGCGGCGTTGTCGATCAGATTGACCACCACGCTGCGAAGCAGCCCGCCATCCGCGCGCACCGACGGAAGATTCTCGGCAAGAGTGGTTTTGAGGGCAATCCCGTCGAGCCGTCCGGCAAAAACCTCCACGGCCTCGTGGACAATGTCATTCGCATTGGCAGTCGAGAGTTTCGCGGTGGGGAAGCGCACGAATTGGGAGAACTCGTTCACCAGTGCCGCGAGCGTCGAGACTTCGCGCTCGATGAGCCGCGAGCACTCCTGGACCAAATTTACCAGTTCGGAGTTCTGAGACCTGGCCACTTGAGACTTATCGCGGCGTTCGAGGAATCGCGAGAGCCGCTGAGCGGAAAGTTGGATGGGCGTCAGCGGGTTCTTGATCTCGTGCGCGATCCGCCGCGCCACTTCCTGCCAGGCGGCGGATTTCTGAGCCCGGAGCATCTCCGTCAAATCATCGAGAACCAGCACGTAGCCCGCATTCGCGCGCCGAGGTCCAAGCGAACTAACGGTCACCGCAAGATGCAAGACGCGCCCTTCCACTACCGTTTCAATTTCCCGCGAGACCACGCCCATGCGCAGCGACTGGCGCATCAAATAATGCACGATGCGCCCCGCCTCTCCTCCGAGGAGCTCTTCCAGCGAGCGAGAACTGCTCCTGTCGGACCCGAACATGCGCGTAACCGATTTGTTGGCGCGAAGGATTCCTCCGGCGGCATCCAGAGAAATGACTCCCGTCGGAATGTTTTCGAGCACAGTCTCCATCAACTGCCGCCGGCGCTCCAGCTCTTGCACGGCCAGCTGGAGATTTCGAGTAAACTGATCGATTTGCGAGCGATTATCCCGCAGCTGCGTGGTCATGGTGTTAAACGAGCGCACCAGGACGCCAAGCTCGTCCTGCGCCTGCTCCGGCACCTGGTAGTCAAAGTTTCCGGAAGAAACTTCGCGCGTTCCTTCCGCCAGCGCCTGAATCGGCACGGTCACCTGTTTCGCGAGGAACAACGCCACCCACATCACTGCGGAGAGCAGCAGCACGGTAAAGAGAAGCAGAATCAAAAGCATCTGGCGTTTCAAAGCGCGCAGATCTTGTTTCTCCTGGTAGTACTCACGCGTTTGGGATTGAATCGTGGTGAGCCGCCCGAGGATGTCCGGACTCGTGCGATTCGCTGCAACGATGAATCCTGCGGCCTGCCCACCCTCCAGAACCGGCAGTCGCGCGCCGAAGTAGGTCTTTCCACCCGCCTGCCAAACTTCCACTCCGCTCTGCAACGGGCGCAGATATTCGCCCAAGACTCCTGATTGCGCGCAAACGGTGCCCCGGCGATCCTCGGACTGGTTGTCGCAGACCACTCCGCCCCGGACCGCCTTGCCATTCCCATCCAATATCCACACCGCATCCGCGCCCTTTGCAAAGGCGCGTTGCAGATAGTCATCCCTCGGCCCAGTAGTTTCCGTCAGCGCTTGCAAAGCCATGCCGCGAAGCCGAGGCAACTGTGTCCGTCCCAGATCATTCAAAAGTTTTTGGGTTTCCTCGGAAGCGATCTCCAGCGGCCTTGGAAACCACAGCAGCAGGCTTCGATTGATCAGCGAATAGCTGACGATAAACATGAAGACAATGGGCAGCAGCGAGATAGCCATAGCTCCCACGACCATCTTGGTTTTGAAGCGCGCGCCAAGTTGCTCTCGGCTTCGTTCGGCCCACAACCTCAGCGTACTTCGCGCTAAAATAAGGGCGAAGACCAGAAAGGCGGCGGTGATGAAACTGGACACCGCATACAGCACCATAACCGTGCGCCAGTTGCGTGGTTCGAATGGAACGTCCAGCGAGCCGAACGTAAAGACGGCGGCCAGCAGCAACGTCAGAAGAATTCCACCGGTAGCCAAACCCCAGCGCTGCTTGTTGTCCAGGTGGCTCATTTGGGGACTCGCCGCAGGGTGGCCAAGAAAACGACTAAATCCGTTTCGCCCCGCGCGCTGCGGACAATTTTCGTCAGCAGGGCGAGAACGTGAGCAGATTGTGTCGAAATGTGCCGCATTGACATCTCTAAGGCAAGATAGCTACCGCGTAGAAGCAAGTCAAGAATTCAACCTGTACTCTTTCCATAGGACCTGTCCTGGTGGGCAGGTATTAGCCATTTCAGAACGAAGCGATAAATTCTGGGTACGCTCTCCTTCGTCATTTGTTAAGGTGAGCGCTGGGTGCAAACCCAGTCGGGAGTGTTGCGGATGTCCGTCCGTTTGGGCGAAATCTTAGTTAAGGAAAGCCTCATCACCCAGGACCAGCTGCAAAAGGCGCTGGAATTCCAGCGTGCAAATGGCGGCAAGCTGGGAAGCTGTCTGACCAAGATGGGCTTTATCACCGATGACGACATCACCGGCGTGCTCTCCCGGCAGTACGGCGTTCCTTCCATCAATCTGAAATATTACGAAATCGATCCAAACGTCATAAAGCTTATTCCGCAGGATACCGCGTCGCGCTACCAAGTGATTCCGCTTTCGCGCGTGGGCTCGGTCCTTACGATCGCCATGACGGATCCCACCAACGTCTTCGCGATGGACGATATCAAGTTCATGACGGGGTTCAACGTCGAGCCGGTAGTGGCTTCGGAGTCGGCCATCGGCGATGCCATTTCACGCTTCTACGGCGGAGCGGCGTCGAACCACGAAGAACTCAGCAACTTGATGAAGGACCTCGTTGACGAGGACAACGAACTCGAGCTGGCCGCCGAAGAATCGGAGCTGGACACCGCGACACTGGAAAAGGCCGCGGAAGAAGCTCCCATCATCAAGCTCGTCAATTTGATCTTGACGGATTCCGTGAAGCGCGGAGCGAGCGACATTCACATCGAACCATACGAACTCGAGATGCGCGTGAGGTTCCGCGTTGACGGCCAGCTGCAAACGGTGATGACTCCTCCGCTGCGCTTGAAAGACGCGATTACCAGCCGCCTGAAGATCATGGCCAAGCTCGATATCGCGGAAAAGCGCTTGCCGCAAGACGGCCGCATCATGATCAAGTACAAGGCCGAAGGAAAGAAAAAGGAACTGGACTTCCGTGTTTCCACCGTCCCGACCCTGTACGGCGAAAAAATCGTCATGCGGTTGCTGGACAAAGAAAACCTCCGGCTGGACATGACCAAGCTCGGCTTCGAACCGGAGTCGCTCAAGAAATTCGAACGCAACATTTTGAAACCCTACGGCATGGTGTTGGTCACCGGCCCCACGGGTTCGGGTAAAACCAACACCCTGTACTCTTCCGTTGCCACGCTGAACACCGTGGATACAAATATTATGACCGCGGAAGACCCGGTCGAATTTCAGTTGGCGGGCATCAACCAGGTTCAAATGAAAGAGCAGATCGGTTTGAACTTCGCCGCCGCTCTGCGCGCCTTCTTGCGGCAGGACCCCAACATTATCCTGGTCGGTGAGATCCGCGACTTTGAAACGGCGGAAATCGGCGTTAAGGCCGCGCTCACCGGACACTTGGTCTTGTCCACCCTGCACACCAACGACGCGCCTTCGACCATCAGCCGCCTGATGAACATGGGTATCGAGCCATTCCTAGTGGCCACTTCGGTGAACCTGATTTGTGCCCAGCGTCTTGTGCGCCGGATCTGTTCGAATTGCAAGGAAGAACTGGAAGTGCCGGAGCAGGCGCTGATCGATGCTGGATACTCCCCGGAAGAGGCGAAGAAGACAAAGATTTATCATGGTAAAGGCTGCACGACGTGCGGCAAGCGTGGCTACAAGGGCCGCACGGGTCTTTACGAGGTAATGGAAATCAACGACGAGCTCCGGGAATTGATCCTGGTTGGCGCCTCCGCTCTGGAATTGAAGAAGAAGGCAATCGAGCAGGGCATGATTACGCTGCGGCGCAGCGGCTTGACGAAGGTTGCGCTGGGGCAGACAACCATGGAAGAAGTCCTGCGCGAAACGGTTTTATAGAATCGAAGGTGACGGATGGCTGGCATCACGCTGAGTGAACTGTTGAAGAAGATGATTGAGATGGGAGGCAGCGACCTCCACATTACGACGAATAGCGCTCCGCGTGTGCGCGTGCACGGCCGCCTCCGGCCTTTGGACATGCCGCCTCTGACCGCTGCGGACACCAAATCGCTGGCCTACAGCGTTTTGACGGATGCGCAGAAACATCGCTTCGAAGAAAACCTGGAACTGGACTTCTCGTTCGGCTTGAAGAATCTGGCTCGTTTCCGCGGCAACGTATTCAATCAGCGCGGCGCGGTTGGCGCCGTCTTCCGTACGATCCCCTGGGAAATAAAAGGCTTTGACGCTCTTGGGTTGCCACTAGTGGTGAAGGGGTTGTGTGACAAGCCACGTGGACTGGTCCTCGTCACCGGGCCGACAGGCTCCGGCAAGTCCACCACGCTCGCTGCCATGCTCGATAAAATCAACAGCGAACGTGAAGAGCACATGATCACTATCGAGGACCCCATCGAGTTTCTCCACAACCACAAGAAGTGCCTCGTGAACCAGCGCGAAGTCCACGCCGATACACATTCGTTTGCCAATTCCCTGCGCGCCGCCCTTCGTGAAGATCCCGACGTCGTTCTCATCGGCGAAATGCGCGACCTCGAGACCATCGAATCGGCTCTGCGCATCGCGGAAACCGGACACTTGACCTTTGCCACCCTGCACACCAACTCGGCGGCCTCCACCATCAACCGTATTATTGACGTTTTCCCGTCGCACCAGCAGCCGCAGATTCGCGCGCAGCTTTCTATGGTGCTCGAAGGCATTCTTTGTCAGGCGCTTCTTCCGCGCGCCGATGGCCGCGGCCGCGCCATGATCATGGAAGTGCTCATTCCGACGCCGGCCATCCGCAACCTGGTTCGCGAGGACAAAATCCACCAGATCTATTCGGCGATGCAGACCGGAACGGGGCAGACGGGCATGCAGACGTTCAACCAGGGTCTTGCCAACGCTTACTTTACCAAGGCCATTACCCTGGACATGGCCATGTCGCGTTCATCCAATGCCGATGAGCTTCAGGACATGATCAACCGCGGCGTTTCTACACCTGGCGGAGGCGCCAGCAGCAAGGCACCTGTGGGCAGCAAACGCTAGCAGAGATTCGAGAATCTGGACGGCCCGATGCCGGAAGGATTAACGGAATGAGGAGGCAATCAAATGCCGGACTATAAATATCAAGGGACGAGCCGCTCCGGCTCCAGTGTCAGCGGCGTGATGACGGCCGCGAACAAAGGCGAGCTGCAGAATTTGCTGAAGCGTCAGCAGATTACTGCGACGAAAATGACCGAAAAGGGCAAAGAGTTCAACATGCCCCAGTTCGGTGGAGGCGTGAAGGCCAAGGAGCTTGCCATCTTCACGCGCCAGTTCTCGGTCATGATCGACGCGGGCTTGCCGCTCGTTCAATGTCTCGAGATTCTTGCCAGCCAGCAGGAGAACAAGTTTTTTCAAAAGGTCCTGGTTGGCACGCGAAGCCAGGTCGAAGGTGGCGCGACGCTTTCGGCAGCCATGCGCACCTCGCCAAAAGTGTTCGACGCTCTGTACGTGAACATGGTGGAGGCGGGCGAGACAGGCGGTATTCTCGATACTATTCTGCAACGCCTTTCAACCTACATCGAAAAGAACGTCAAGTTGCAGCGCGCCGTAAGGTCCGCCCTCGTTTATCCCGTGGGCGTCTTGACGGTAGCCGGCGGCGTGATCACGTTGTTGCTGTGGAAAGTCGTGCCAATCTTCGCCACCCTGTTCGCGGGCCTGGGCGTGGACCTCCCGCTGCCCACGAAAATCGTCATCGCTTTGAGCAACTTTGTCGGCAGCATTTTTGGCTTGCTCATCGTCGTGGCTCTCATTGGCGGAATCTTTGGATTAAAGGCCTGGTACGGAACCAAGCAGGGCCGCTTCATCCTGGATACCATCATCCTTAAACTGCCCGTGCTCGGCGTGCTCATGAGAAAGATTGCCGTCGCGCGTTTCACCCGGACTCTCGGAACGCTCATCTCCAGCGGCGTGCCGATCCTGGAGGGTCTGGACATCACCGCGAGGACTGCGGGTAACGCGGTCGTCGAAAGAGCTTTGCAGCAGGTGCGCAAGTCGCTCGAAGAGGGCAAGTCGCTCACCGAGCCTCTGCGGGATTCCGAAGTATTTCCCGGCATGGTCACGCAGATGATTGCCGTCGGCGAACAGACCGGCGCCATGGATGCCATGCTGCAGAAGATCGCTGATTTTTACGAAGAAGAAGTTGACGCGGCGGTGAAAGACTTGCTGACTGCTCTTGAGCCCATCATGATCGTCTTTTTGGGCGTGATTGTCGGCGGCGTGGTTATCTCCATGTACTTGCCGCTGTTCTCGCTGATCGGCAAGCTGAGCTCGATGCACTAGACCGGGCCTCCGCCCGCTCGTTGGAACCCTCTTTGCGGAGGGCAGACGAGTGAACCTCTGTCCTCCGTTTTTCCTGCCTGAACTTGGGGATACCCGGATGCCGGGAAAAGGCGCGGGCGAGCAATGGACAAAAGCTTTGCTACAAGGGAGTGGCTGGACTGGCTGACGCGTGTTCGTCTCCTGACGATCACCCTCATCCTGACCGTTGGAGTTGTCTGGCCCCAATACATTCCCGGTTTCAGCACCAATCGTTTTTTTCTCCCGCTGATCATCTTCTGGATCACTCTCGGTCTGCTGGATCTCATTCTTTTGCGCTGGGTCCCGCAAGCGAAATGGCATGGCGGTCTGCAGGTGGCCGGCGACGTCGCCATGATATCGCTGCTGGTTTATTCCACGGGACTTCAGGAGAGCTATTTCATCTCGCTCTATCTTCTCGTCATCATTGTCGGCAGTATTCTGTTTTCGCGCCGCATTGCCTTCCTGATCACCGCTGTGTGCTTCCTGCTGCTTGTTGGCATGACCATGTTTGTGTACGCCGGCAAGCTCGCCCGCACTTCTGCAAGCCTGCCGACTCCGGAAAGCCTGCGTACTTGGCTGGTGATGAATCTTCTCGGCTTTCTCGCGGTCGCTTATCTCGCAAGTCTCCTGGCTCAATCGCTCCGCCGCAAAGGCGCGGAGTTGGAAGAGAAACGCGAGGAGCTGCTTAGCTTGCAGGATTTTACCGAAGACATTATTCACTCCATGCGTGGGGGGCTGCTGACCACCGATCTCGACGGGCACATTCTGTTGCTCAACCGCACCGGAGAGGAAATTCTGGGATTGCGATTTAACGACTTACGCGGGAGGAAGCTGCAAGAGCTGAACGATGATTTCTGGCTGCCAGGCCACTATGCCAATGCGGAGAGGCTCTCTCTCCGCAAGGAAATTGATTTCCGCACGCCCACCGGCGAACAGCGCTATCTGGGCATTAGCATCTCTCCCCTTCGTTCGCGGAATGCCCAGCGCAGCGGCTATGTTTTCAATTTCCAGGATCTCACGGATCTGCGCCGTCTGGAGCAGGAGGTGGCGACAAAAGAACGCATGGCCGCTTTGGGCAGGCTCTCGGCCGCCATCGCCCATGAGATTCGCCAGCCGCTTACTGCCATGGCCGGTGCGGTCAAGGAGTTGGCGCGTCTGGTGCCGCTCGAGGAAGACGAAAAGCATCTGGTCAATATTGTCAGCAGGGAATCGGAGCGCCTAAACAGCATTATCACCAACTTTCTCAACTACTCCAGGGAGAGGAGCTACGAGTTCCAGGAGGCCGACGTGCGGAGTCTGCTGGATGAAGCGCTTTTGCTCATGGAGAAAAAGCCGGACTTCGGCGCGAAATATCAGATTGTGCGGGCGTTCAATGGTCACGAGTTGCGCGCGCGAGTGGACGCCAACAAGATCAAGCAGGTATTTTGGAATCTCTGCGACAACGCGCTGCGCGCCATGCCCGACGGCGGCACGCTCACCATCAAGCTGGACCAGCGTCCGTTCTGGCTGCGCATCGCTTTCCGCGATACGGGAATTGGCCTGGACGCCAAGCAAAGATCCAAGATTTTTGAGCCCCTCCAATCGAGTTTTGAAGGCGGCACGGGCCTCGGCTTATCCATCGTTTACCAGATCGTTCAGGCTCACAGTGGCAGGATCAGCGTTATTTCCGAGAAGGACCGCGGCGCAGAATTTATCGTCGAGCTGCCGCGAGTCGCGTGAGGCGCCATGCAAGGAACGAAAGCTGCAATCCGCGAAGCAACCCGGGAGATGCCCCATATTCTCGTCGTTGACGATGAGAAATCGATCGGGGAGCTTTTGGAAATCACTTTCCGCAAGGAAGGTCACCGCGTGGAAGTGGCGCATAGCGTTGAGGCTGCCAAACGCAAGCTCGAATCGCAAATCTTCGACATTATTATCTCCGACGTCCGCATGCCGGGCGAGAGTGGCGTGGATCTGCTTAAGTTCGCCAAGGAAATCGCCCCGGGCTCTTTCTTCCTTTTGATGACCGCCCTGCCCGCGCTGGATACTGCCATCGCGGCCCTCAACTCCGGCGCCGACCGCTACGTTGTGAAGGGAGACTCGCTCGTTGATCAATTGCGCCTTGCCGTACATGAGGTGTCCGAGAGTCTGAAATGGAAGAAAGAAGCTGGCTATCTTCGCCGCGAACTCCGCCGGCTCACCGGGCTTGACAATATCATTGGTCAGAGTCCGAATATGCGCGCCATCTTCGACATGATCCAGACCGTGGCTCCGCAAACCAGCCGCGTGCTGATCACCGGCGAAAGCGGAACCGGCAAAGAACTGGTTGCCCGCGCCATCCACGAAAACAGCGCTCGCGCGCAAGCTCCCTTTATCACCATCAACTGCGGCGCGTTCCCCGAGACCCTCTTGGAATCCGAACTCTTCGGCTATATGAAGGGCGCTTTCACGGGCGCGAATGAGAATCGCCAGGGCCTTTTCCAGGCAGCCCATGGCGGCACGCTTTTTATGGATGAGATCGGAAACATGAGCCTTACCATGCAGGTGAAACTCTATCGCGTGCTCCAGGAGGGCAAAGTCCGCCCCATTGGCAGCACGGAAGAATCCGATGTGGACGTGCGCATCATCGCGGCCACCAACAAAAGTTTTGAAAAAGAGATCGCCGAGGGCCGTTTCCGCGAAGATCTTTATTACCGGCTCAGTGTCATCCCGATCCTCGTGCCGGCCTTGCGAGAACGCCGCGAAGACATTCCCCTCCTGGCACGGCATTTCCTCGAACGCTTTCGCAAGACGATGGAAAAACCGATTGAAGGAATCTCACCCGAGGCCATGAACCGCCTGGAATTATACGATTGGCCGGGTAACGTTCGCGAGCTTGAGAACACCATGGAGCGGGCGGTCGCTTTGGAGTCCGGTCGAGAGATTTCCTTGCGTGTTTTGCCGGATCGCATTGCTGGCTATGCGGGTAATCCAACAGCGGGATCGACCGGCGGCTCCGTCGCGGAGTTTCCCGCTGAGGGCGTGGACTTCGAGAAGGAGATTGCCGAGGCGGAGCGCCACTACCTCCGCCTGGCCCTGGAAAAGTCGGGCGGCGTGCGCACGAAAGCCGCAGACCTCCTGAAGATCAGCTATCGATCCTTCCGGCACTTCGCTAAGAAGCACAATCTTTAGCTGGCGCCTTGGGGACGCTCAGGTTGATGGCCTGCCCCTTCGGGCGGTTGCTCAATTGAATAAGCTGTTTTCACCAAAGCAACAAACGTCAGCGGCCGGTGTGGGATAAAGGTTACGTAGGAATGCAGAGCGGCTTTTTGGAATCGGGTAATGAACGCCACGTCTGAGCGCATCACTCGCATTTTGCTGACGGCCCTGCTCGTAGTCGCGGCGATTTTCGTCGCTGCCACCCCCTATTTTCTGCGCCTCGCAAAGACCGAATTCACTTTCTTTACCACCTTTGTCAGCGTCACGGTTCTGCATCTCCGCTTGCGGCACGCACTCTCGGAGCTGGCGCTTCTCGCCGCCTCCACCGCTGCCTTGGCCGGCGTTGCCTCTCGCGGTGATCACTTTCCTCCCGGCGCTCCCCTTTGTTTGACCTGCGTGGGCCTGGCCAGTCTGGCCATCCTGGCCATTCGAACGGTGTGGTCGCCCGATGACCGCCGTGCCGTGATCACCTGGGGATTTGTCGCCGGTTTGACGATGGTCTCTCTAGGTTGGGTGATTCCCTCCATGTTGACTTGGGTCGCCAAGGCCAATCCCAAGGGCTTCGACCTCTATCTCTACTCATTCGACGCCAGCTTGCGTTTCCAACCGAGCTTTCTCTTGGGAAAAGCCTTCTTGAAGTGGCCCATTTTTGGCAAACTTTCGAATGCTGTCTATATGGCGATCTCCTCGATTTATATGTTCGTATTCGCCGACATCCTTTTACGCGAACTCAAAAAGGCGAAACCCATCTTCCTCGCCTTCCTCGTCTCCGGTCCTCTTGGGATTTTGTTTTACAACCTTTTCCCCGCTCTGGGACCAGGCTACCTGTTTGGCGGCAATTTTCCTCTGCGTCCCCTTTCGGCCAGCGCCATTCAACATTTGCGCTTGGAGCCGGTTCGCCTTTTCGGATTCCCCAATGCCATGCCATCGCTGCACATGACTTGGGCCTTGCTCGCTTGGTGGTACTCGAGAGGCGCGCCAAGGTGGGTTCGCGCCGTCACCCTGGTTTTCCTAATCTTCACAGTGCTGTCCACCTTGGGAACAGGGGAGCACTATCTGGCGGATCTGGTAGTCGCCATGCCCTTTTCCTTGCTGATTCTGGCAAGTTTCTCATTCTCGGCTGCCTGGGCGGATGCATGGCGCATCAGGGCGATCGTCTTCGGATTTTCGGCAACCGTTCTTTGGATGACGCTGTTGCGTTTTCAGCCGCACCTGTTTTGGTTTTCGCCCTTTATCCCATGGACACTCATCATACTGACAGTCGCCGCCACACTTTTGCTGGAGAGCCAACTGGCGAACTCGACCGCAAGGACAGTCACCTCGCCTACCCGTCCAAGAGTGCAGGAAGAGGGGGCTGCCGAAGTATTGCGACCGGACGCGAGACCCACTTGAATCTCTGCCGGGCCATAGGAGCAAAACGCTCCAGGGAGGAGGAGCCGCTTTTGGGCCATCAGAGGTGACCAAAAATGTCACAATCCAGTGTGCCAAAGCATCTGAAAGCAGGCCCCCTGGGTTGCGACCCCCACCACAGTAAGCTAAGTAACTGTATATAAAGGTGTTATTTTAAAGCCCAATCCAGTACCAAAGTTTTAGAGAGTGGTCTCCCCGTTGCACTATCTCATGGCGTGCTCTGGCACTATAAAATAGATTCTCAAGGAGATAGCATGAAGAAACAGAAGGGATTCTCTCTTATCGAGTTGCTGATCGTCGTGGCGATCATTCTGATCATCGCGGCCATTGCAATTCCGAACCTCCTCCGGTCCCGTATGGCCGCGAACGAGGCTTCGGCAGTGGGTTCTCTCCGCACAGTTAACACCGCGGAAGTGACCTATTCGACCACCTATCCAACGATCGGTTTTGCGAATTTGACCAGCCTGGGCGGAACTGCACCTTGCACCACCGCGAGTTCCACGGGCGCTTGCCTGCTTGATGGTGTTCTGGCAGCGGGCGTCAAGAGCGGCTACAACTTCGCGACCGCGGCGGGCAGCACGGTACCAGCGGTTACGTATGTCTCGAACGCCAGCCCGAGCGTTTATCAGCAGAGCGGCACGCGTTACTTCTTCTCCGACCAGTCGGGCGTGATCCGCTACAACGGGACTGCGGTTGCCGGCGCTTCGGACGCAGCTCTGTAAGAAACCAAGATTGTGGCCATCAGTTGGCCACAGCTGGAATCGAAAAGCACGGGACACAAATCCCGTGCTTTTCTTTTTTTTAGCACGTCACAGGTCGAACTCCTCTCGCGCAACCCAAGATAGTCCGCACGCATTGCACACTCTTTATGGTCATTTTTGGTCTTTTGCTCCGGACCATTGACGGATTTTGTCATTACTGCTCGTTTCAAGGGGAAAGGTCACCTCTTCGAGTCGCTAAGGTGTTGGAATATAATGAGTTATCTGCAAGAGCCGGGTGTGATTTGGCCCATCAAGTGCACTTGGTATATTGAGTTTTGGCGGTCAAGCCGACTGAGTCAAAGGGATGATTTCTCGGGGAACATTTATGAAGAGAAGGCAAAACGGGTTCTCTCTTATTGAGCTTCTGATCGTCGTAGCGATCATTCTGATTATTGCCGCTATCGCGATTCCCAATCTTATCGCCGCACGCATGTCGGCCAACGAAGCTTCCGCCGTGCAAAGTCTGCGAACTATCCAGTCGGCGGAGACGGCCTACGCAACCTCGTTTCCGCTCGTCGGGTATTCGTCGACACTCAACTACCTCGGCGACGGCGGGACGAATCCGTGTTCGGCAAGTACGACGCAAGCGTGTCTAATCGACGACGTCTTGGCGAGTGGTACGAAAAGCGGATATAACATCACCTACGCCGGAGACAGTCTTACGCCTTCCGTGGGCTACACGATTAACGCCGATCCGGTCATTCGGAACTCCACAGGCCGGCGGAGCTTCTTCACCAATTATCCGGGCGTGATCCGCTACAATGCCTCGGTGCCAGCGACGAGTTCGGACGCCCCGATCTGAGGCTTCCTCTTCAGAGGTTTCGTTGGGAGTGAGCACCATTCGAATCGGAGTTGGTTCCTGCGCATAATCATTCGAGCCTTGTTAGAATAGCGGCATGCTCCACTGCGTCTCCTGGCTGTTCTGCTTCTTACTCCCCGCGATAAGCTCCCCCGACGTAAAGTCAGCAGTCCAGCTCATGGAATCCAGATATCGCTCAGCCCGGACCCTCCAGGCATCCTTCCTCGAACGTTACACCGAAAACGGCCGTCTCGTGCGCGTCGAAGCGGGTGTAGCCTACTTCCGCAGGCCTGGCAAAATGCGCTGGGAGTACGCTTCCCCTGAAAAGAATCTTTTCCTCGTTGACGGAAAGAACGCCTGGTTTTACGTGCCCGCGGACCATACTGTGACTCGCGTCCCCGCGAAGCAAAGTGCCGATTGGAGAACGCCCTTTGCACTCTTGGCCGGGGAAATGAAGGTTTCCCGGATTTGCGCCAAGGTCGAGTCGGCTGCGGAGGAAAAGCCTGAAGCCAGCGAAGATATCGTGCTCCGCTGCGAACTTCGCGGCGCCACCTCTCTGGAAGGCCGCCAAGATACGGCTTCGTCGGCAGGGAACCCCCAAGAGGCAGTGTTTTTTGAGGTCTCCAGGAATTCAGGAGAGCTCGTGCGGGTGCTCGTTCGAGACCCGGGTGGCGTGGGCATCGAGTTTCATTTCAAGGATTGGCAAGCAGATCCTCCCGTGCCGGATTCGCTGTTTCATTTCACTGTTCCTATGGGCGTTGCCATCGTGAACGGCGCGTTGCCAGGGGATAAACCCTCCGCAAATCAGTAGTTTGTCTCCCTCCGCGCACCGTTTCCTCCAAGGAACGGCCAACCATCGAGCGCTTCACCGCATATCACCTAGTTGAGGTAAACTGAAGCCTATGGGTGAATTTGTCTGCCGCGTGGCGGATGCGGAAGGACGCGTGTTCTCACATGTCGAGGCTGCGAGCTCACTGGACGAAGCACGTCAGAAGCTCGCGGACAGGGGGTTGTACGTCTATTCGGTGGAATCGCGCGGTGGTCAGCTGGCCGCCTTGCTTCGCCGCAGCAGCGGCCGCCAGGTTGGTGGTTCGGAATTCCTCATTCTCAACCAGCAGTTCAACACGCTAATCAAAGCAGGCTTGCCGATTCTGAGGGCTCTGGATCTTCTCGCGGACCGCGCTTCTTCCCCTAAACTTCGCCCGGTGATTTCCCAGCTGCGCGATCGTGTCCGTGAAGGGAAGTCGTTATCCGAGGCCGTTGCAGAAGCCGGTGTCTTTTCCAAAGTCTATTCGACTGCCATTCTCGCCGGAGAAAAAAGCGGAAACTTGTCCGGCGTTTTGGACTACTACATCGCCTACCAGCGCGTAAGCACCGGCGTCCGCAAGAAGATTCTCGCGTCGCTGGTCTATCCCATCCTGCTTCTCACCGTCGCGATCGTCATTGTGACGTATCTCGTTACGGCGGTGATTCCGAAATTCGCCTTGCTCTACCGCGATCTAAACGTGGAGCTCCCCGGGCCCACGAAGCTGTTGATTGCCTTGACCGTGGATTACCGCTACGCAGTCCTAGGAGGCGTGGCATTGCTGGCGCTGGCCGTGGCGGCCGTTTTTCTGTGGTCCCGTTCGGAAGAAGGCGGAACGTCGCTGGACCGCCTCAAGTTCCGCCTGCCCGTGATTGGAGACACGCTCCTCAAATTCCAGGTGGCGCAGTTCTCGCGCACCTTGGCGACTTTGCTCACCGGTGGCACTCCTCTTGTCGCCGGACTCCAAACCGCCGCGGACGCCATCACCAGCAAACTGCTGCGTTCCACGGTTTCGCAGGCCACCCAGATGGTTCGCGAAGGCGAATCTCTCAGT